>ENA-OUQH01000196-OUQH01000196.1-human-gut-metagenome-genome-assembly--contig:-NODE-196-length-48500-cov-10.864403_pt1 | contig 48500 bp, 51 predicted proteins | sample MGYA00237948_ERZ548828 | MGnify/ENA primary metagenome ERZ548828 (study PRJEB26490, sample SAMN05194711) | human gut metagenome | biome: terrestrial biome; feature: human-associated habitat; material...
GTCGGAAACCTCGATCTCGCCCACGGGATCCTCGGCGTCCAGCACCTGCTCCACGGCTTGTCCGTTGGCCCGCTCCCAGGCCATAAGCGTGGCTTTGGCCTTGTTCCCCTCGGCGATGGCGGAGGCCAGCTCTACCTCACCCTCGGCTGAGAGCAGAGAGACCTTGCCGATCTCCTTGAGGTACATACGGACCGGATCGTCAATATTAAAGCTGTCTACCAAGGTGTTGGGGTCGACCAGCTCTTCCTCCTCGATCTCGGCAATCTCCTCCAGGGGAGGGTCAATCTCCGCATTGACATCCGGCAAAAATGCCTCGGTGGTTACTTCAATGGAAAGCTTCTCCAGGGAGTCATAAATCATATCCAGCTTATCGCTGTCCAGATCCATAGCGTCGAGAACCTCGGACAGTTCGTTGCTTTCGAGCTTGCCGTGGCGCTTGCCCTTGATGAAAAGCTCCTTCAGACGCTCATTATTCTGAATGAGCTGGGCAGCGGGCAGGGAAGCGATGGTTTTTTCGTCCAACTGTCCCTTATTGCTTTTGATGACTTCTTCTTCAATTTCGTGCTGCTGTGCATCGGCCTCCTTTAGGAGCGCGTCTGCCATTTCCTGCAATTCTTTTTCAGTGTATTTTGTCTCTGTCATGGATTCTTTCCTCCGTATCCCTTTTTGAATTTGAATTTATCTTTTGCGGCCAGCAGCGGATCTATATTTTCCACGCCACTGCGCCGTGATGACTCCTCCCGGATGATGCGCATATAGTCCTCCAGTGCCTGTTTTGCCCCGGATACGGACTCCGGTTTCTGCAAAATATCCACAAAATGGCTCATTTCCTCCGGCGACAGCTCTCCCGCCAAGGCATCCATGCTGTGCCTGCGTCCGGCAGCCCTGTCCGCCGACAGAAGGGCATATATTTTCCCCAATACCGGCGAGGAGAATTCCTCCTGCTGCAGGGAGATGCCATCCAGCAGATCGTCGTCCCTCATCATCAGGCGCAGGATGCCCTCCTCTGCCAGAGCGCTGCGGAGATTGGCGTAACGAAGCTCTCGGCGCTCAGGCTGCAGGGTAGCCGACGGATTCAGCTCCCGGCGGATCTGGGCTTTTTTTTCTTTGTATCTGCGGCGCTTGCAGGCGCGCTCCACCTCGCTGCGCAGTGCCTCCGGTGTGAGGCCGGCGGTCTCCGCTGCCCGAACGGTGTAGACCTCCCGCTCCACGGCATTTTGCAGCGTGGAGAGGACCTGACTGATCTCACCGGCATAGGCAATGCGGTCATCGTCCTTAGTCAGGTCAAATTTGCCTGCCACCTGGGCCATGCGGAATTCAATGCCGTTTTCACTGCCGGAGAGCAGATTTTCAAAGGCTTGGGGCCCCTGGAATTTGATGAAATCATCTGCATCCTGCTTTATGTACTGCCCGTCCACCAGGCGGCGTGGCAGCTGCAGCACCCGGACATTGAACTCAGAATTCTTTAAGATATCCAGGGCCCGCTGCGTGGCCAGCTGTCCGGCGTTATCGTTATCGTAGCAGAGGACGAGCTCCTTGGTATATCGGCTCAAAAGGCGGGTCTGCTCTACCGTCAGCGCTGTGCCCATGGACGCCACCGCGTTGTCAAATCCGGCCTGGTGTAGGGTGACCACGTCCAGATTGCCCTCACAGAGGATGATATTGGGGCGCTTGGTCTTTTTGGCCAAATTTAACCCGTACAGCACCCGGCGCTTGCTGTAAACCGGGGTTTCACTGGTGTTCATGTATTTCGGCTCAGATTTATCGATGACGCGGCTGCCAAAGCCCACCACATCGCCCCGTACATCAACCACCGGTAGAATGAGACGATTGCGGAATTTATCATAGAAACCGCCCTTTTTATTTTCAACGATGAGACCGGCCTTCAAAAGCTCCTGCTTGGTGTATCCCTTGGCGGTCATAGCCCGCAGCAGGTAGTCCCAGCCGTCCTGTGCGGCACCCATGCCGAACCGGGTGGCCACACCCCGGCGAATCTGCCGTCGGTCCAGATAGGCCTGCACCGCCGCACCCTCCGGCTTTTGCAGGGTGTCGTAATAGTACCGGGCGGCGTCCCGGTTCAGATCCAGCAGGCGCCTGCGCAGCCGGTCTGCCCCATCCGATTCCCGGTCCTCCGGAACGGGGATATTAGCCCGTTTGGCCAAAAAACGTACAGCATCCGGGTAAGAGAGATTTTCGATCTCCATGATGAAGCTGATGACACCGCCGCCCTTTTTGCAGCCGAAGCAGTGATAATACTGCCGATCCGGAAGCACATGAAAGGAGGGGGTCTTTTCGTTATGAAAGGGGCAGCAGCCCCAATAGCTCCCGCCTTTGGGCTGCAGGGATACATAGCTGCCTACCACGTCCAAAATATCATTTCGTGCGGCCAGCTCGTCCAAAAAGCTCTGGGGAAACGCCATAAACCATCCTCCTTTCCCGGCTGTTGCACAGGCCTGTGCAACAAGAATCTAATATCTTATACGAGAAGAAATTGACTTTTCCTCTTTTTTTGAAAAAAATTTACCCCGCAGAAATACCTGCAGGGTAAATTTATAGAAATCACAGGTCCACGATTATCGGCGTGACGTCGATGTGCGGCAGGAAAACATGGAGCAAGTCTTTGGTCTTCAGCCGCAGGGAACTGGTGTTCCGGCAGGGATGGCAGCCGAACCATTCTGCCTCGGCCACCCGCCGCTCCAGCGCCAGGGTGACACGGCGCTCTGTATCATTCATAAGCCCCAGCACCGAGGCAGAACCCGGCTGCACACCCAAAAGGGCCTGCAGGTCCTCGCCGGTGGCAAAGCTAAGACGGGAGGAGCCGATGATTTTGGAAAAATCCGCCGTGCGGAAGGGCAAATCCTCCGGCATGGCCAGCAGGTAGAAGGCGCTGCGATTCCGGGGCGTCAGGAGCAGATTCTTGCAGATATGTACACCCAGTGCCTGGCTGATGCCGGCGCAGGCATCCATGTCGTAGGCCGGATCGTGATCTACACGCTGATAGGAAATCTGCAGCGCGTCCAGCAGGTCATAAACCCGCTGCTCCACAAGCTCCCGGGTCTCCTGGGGGCGGCCAATATAAACAGGTGAGAGGGTCATTGGTCACTTCTCCTTTGCCAGCAGCTTTTCACCTGCACGAAAAATATCTCCAGCGCCTACGGTGAGGATCAGATCCTCCGGCTGGGCAATTTGCGCCAGCGTGTCCGCCACCTGATCCAGGGTGGAGCAGTAGATGGCGCCGGGGATCTCAGCAGCCAGCTGGCTAGAGGAAATGCCGATGTCATTGGTCTCCCGGGCGGCGTATATCTCCGCCAGCACGGCGATATCCGCCAGCTTCAGCTCCCGGACAAAGTCCTCAAACAGCGCCTGTGTGCGGGTGTAGGTATGGGGCTGGAAGGCACAGATGATCCGCTTATAGGGCATGGAGCGGGCAGTGGTCAGCAGTGCGTGAAGCTCCCCGGGATGATGTGCGTAGTCATCGAACACATCGGCGCCGCGATAGGTGCCCTTGAACTCAAATCGGCGCCCGGCGCCGTGGAAGCTATGAAGGCCTTCCTCTACAGCCTTGCCGCCAATGCCCAGCACATAGGCGGCAGCGGCGGCGGCCAGTGCGTTGGAAATGTTGTGCTTACCGGCCACAGCCAGGGCGACATGGGCATAGAATTTGCCGTGGATCATAACGTCAAATTCGCCGCAGCCGTCGTGGAAAGCCACATTTTCCGCCCTGCAATCGGCGCCGTCATCTCGGACGGAGAAGGTGAACACCGGGTGCGCTAGGCCCTTTACCGCCGCCATAGCGCCGCTGTCATCGGCATTGGCAATGACGAAGCCCCGCTGAGGCACCAAATCTGCAAAGGCATGGAAGGAGTGCTCCACGTCTGTCAGATCCCTGAAGAAATCCAAATGGTCCGCCTCTACGTTCAGGATCACGGCCACTGTGGGGAAGAAGTTCAGAAATGAGTTGCAGTATTCACAGGATTCCAAAATAATAGTGTCGCCCTTGCCCACCCGGTAGCCCGAATGCAGCATGGGCAGCGTGCCGCCGATCATCACCGTGGGGTCGGCCTGCGCCGCCATAAAAATATGGGTGGACATGGAGGTGGTGGTGGTTTTACCATGGGTGCCGGAGATGCATAGGGCGTTGCGGTATTGCTGCATAATCGCCCCCCACGCCTGGGCACGCTCATAGACGGGGATGCCTCGGGTCACCGCACCGGAGATCTCCGGGTTATCGTCGTGAATGGCAGCCGTGCGGATGACCAACTGCGCATTTTGCAGGTTATCTGCGGAATGGCCCACGGCAACGGGGATGCCCAGCGAACGAAGGTGCCTCACAGTATCGCTGTCCGACATATCCGATCCCTGCACGCAAAGGCCCATGCCATGCAGCACCTCGGCCAAAGGACACATGGACACGCCACCGATGCCGGACAAGTGGACCCGGACACCGGGCTTGAGAAAGTTTTTGAAATCCACTGTGGGATGCATCATATCAAATTGCCTCCTAAAGACGGAATCGCTCTGAAATTGCTTTTTTTCATAAAATATATTATAATACGAATCAAAGGGAAGTGCAACACCCAATGCCTGCGTCGGAGGATAGATTATGAGCCGAGAACAAGCGCAAAGCATCCTTAAAACCATCGAGGGATGGGGTTATCGCGCCTATTTGGTGGGCGGCTGTGTCCGGGACCTGCTGCTGGGCCGCGAGCCTGAGGATTGGGACATTGCCTCCGCCGCCCGGCCCGAGCAGATCATGGAGATTTTCGGCGCGGCGGCTTTCCCAACGGGGCTGAAGCATGGCACTGTCACGGTGAAGGCCGCAGATGGAGCTTATGAGATCACGACCTTCCGCACGGACGGAAGCTATTCCGATGGCCGCCACCCGGATGCGGTAAAATTTGCTAAAACCATTGATGAAGACCTGGCCCGGCGAGACCTGACCATCAACGCCATGGCCCTGGACAGCGCCGGGAATATTGTGGACCCCTTTGATGGGGCAGGGGACCTGAAGCGCCGAGTGGTCCGTTGCGTGGGAGATGCCCGGGAGCGTTTCCGGGAGGATGCGCTGCGCATTCTGCGGGCTATGCGCTTTGCCTCGGTGTTGGGCTTTTCTGTGGAGGAAGCCACAAGCCTGGCCATTCACAGCCAGGCAGAGCTATTGGAACGGATTGCCGCCGAGCGCATCCTGGTGGAAATGAACAAGCTTCTGTGCGGTCAGCGCTGCAAGGAAGTGCTGCTGGATTATTCGGATGTGCTGGGAATTTTTATTCCAGAGCTGCTGCCTTGCGTCGGCTTTTCACAGCAAAACGTTCATCATTGCTATGATATTTATACGCACACGGCTTATGCCGTAGATGCCATCCGGCCGGAGCCGATCCTGCGCTGGACCATGCTGCTGCATGACATTGGAAAGGTAAACACCTTTACAGTAGATCCCCGGGGCCAAGGTCACTTTTACGGGCACCCCAGGGTCAGCGGCGATATGGCGGAGGAGATCTGTGTCCGGCTTAGGATGCGAAAAAGGGACCGGGAGGACATCGTGACCCTGATCCGCTGGCATGACAAGAATATCCCGTTAACAGAAAAGGGCATCGGCACAGCTATGCTTGCACTGGGGGAGGAGAATTTCCGGCGTTTGCTGGAGGTGAAGCGGGCGGATAACCTGGCACAGGTGCCGGAATACCGGTGGGTTGCGGAGAAGATCGACGCAGCGGAAAAGCTGTTGGATGAGATGCTGCGGCGGGAGCCATGCCTGCAGCTGAAGGATCTGGCCGTCAACGGAAATGATCTGTTGGCTCTGGGCTACTCCGGTCGGGAGATCGGGCTGGCCCTGCAGCGGCTGCTGCAGAAGGTTGTCGCCGGGGAGATCGAGAATCGACGGGAGGCCCTGCTTACGGCGCTGAGGCACTGAGGGGGATCATTTCCACAGGTGCAGATAGCCTGCGTCCTGCAGCTGCTTGAGAAACAAAAGTGCAACGGGAAACAGGATCATACCCGTCACACCCATGGTACAAAAGCCGATATACATGGCTATCAGCGCTGCCAAAGGCGGAAGATTGACCTGAGCTGCCATGACCTTAGGCTCCAAAAAGCTGCGCACCAGGGTAATAACGGCATAGATTGCGCCCAGGGCTATAGCCTTGGGCGTTTGCTGCAGCAGCAGGCACAGGGCGGCCCAGGGTAGGAGGAACGTACCTGTGCCGAACACAGGCAGAGCGTCGATAACAGCGATGATGGCAGCCAGCAGCAGGGCATAGGGCTGTCGGATGAGCAGTAATCCCAGCAGCAGCTCGACAAATGTAACGCTCAGCAGAATACACTGGGCTTTGAACCATTTGGCCAGGGTGGACAGGAGATTTTCTTTTACTCCGCCGGCCTGCCGCAGCTTTTGTGGTGGGAGTTGCCGACGCAAAAAGCCCATAATGCATGGAAACTGCGCCGCTGTAAAGAAGATTGCCAGTACAGTAGTAGCGGTGAAAAGGAAGAAGGAAGGAAGCTCCATCACTGCCTCTGCAGCGGCGCTTACACACCGGGCGGAGAATCGTGAGAACCAGGTCGTTAGCTGCTGGGAGCCATCTGACAGCGCACGCTCCAACCAGGATTGCAGGCTCTTGGGACAGGCGGCACAGAACTGCTCCAGTCGTTGCCGGAGCGCCGCAAAATAAGTCGGCAGTTCCGCCAGATACTGCGGCAGCGCCTTGAAAAGTCGGACGGATTGCTGCAGCAGGTTCAGGCACAGCACCGTTAGTACTGCTAAAATCAGTGCAAGGAGAAGCAGAGCAAGTACAGACGATATAAACCCGCGCCGCAGGCGCAGCTTTTCACGGAGAAAACACACGGAAGGCTCCATTAGATAGGCCAGACCCAAGGCGATGAGAAACGGCAGCAGCCACAGCAGCACATACCGCACGCCAATCCAGCACAGGAACAGAACAATGCCCCAGTACAGAACAAAACCTATGAATTTTCGGCGTTTATCGGACATAATGGCCTCCGTTTTCGCAATCACGCTTGCATATAGACTTATTGTATGTTATCATGGTATCATCGATTAACAAGGAATCTTGTTTTGTTCGGGAGAGAGATATGAGCAAGAAAAAGTACTATATTGTGTCCGAGGATGCACTGCCTGATATTTTCATCAAGGTCGCCGAGGCCAAGCGGATGCTGCAGGTAGGTGAGGCGCAGACGGTGGGCGAAGCCGCCCGGCGCATGAATATCAGCCGCAGTGCTTTCTATAAATATAAGGATGCCGTTCAGCCCTTCCAGGATATGAAGGCAGGCCGCATCATTACATTCTACGCCCTGCTTAAGGACAACCCGGGAGTGCTGAGCAACTACCTGTCTATTTTTGCCAATTCCGGCGCAAATATTCTGACCATCAACCAAACTATCCCCACGAATGGCTGCGCCGGTGTAACCATTTCAGCCGAGACCAGCGATATGAAGGAAGGGCTTGATGAGATGATGGCCGGCATATCCGCCGCCTTTGGCGTGCTGAAATTTGAAGTATTGGCCGGATAAAAACATCGGGAGGGTAGCTGCGGGTTCATAACGAGGTATTAAAGAAGGCAGGTTATCCCCGGCATCGTATGGATAAGAAAAATCACCGAGATGAGTCTATTAAGGACTTTTCTCGGTGATTATATTTTATATCCGCACATTCAATTATAGGCGATTATCCTGGGCAAGGTAATTCTTAAAAAATTCGATAAAGCGTGCGGCGGCAGGAGATGCCTTTTCTATGCTGCGCACTACAAACATGATCTCCCGGTAAAACTGCGGCTCTGTAAAACGGCTGACTACACGGTAGGAGTTTTTCGTGAGAATCAACTGCCCCATGTAGCCTATACACCGGCTTTCCTGCCATCCTGTTGAAGTGCGTGGAGGTATTCACGTATCAGTGTGCATGTCTGCAAGATATGTCCCGATATGAAGCAAGCGGCCAACAGAAAGGGGAGTGGGGGCATAACCGCGTAGGAAATCAAAAGCGAAACGAGTCGTTTTTTGGCCGAGAATTCTGATGAAAAAAGGCAACAATCTCTCTACCAGAGATTGTTGCCTTTTTACTTTTTAAGCAGTGCAGGCTATTCGTTATCAAGAAGGTAAATTTTTAGTCATTTATGTGCTTAATGCTGCGGACTCGCTCCACATTTTCCAGGTGCATGGCCATCATTGCATCTGCTTTCTCTGCGTTTTTTTCGCGATGCGCAGCCACAATGGCCCGATGATCAACCAGGGATTGCTGGAAATAACCTTGCGCAAAAACTTGCTCGGTGTAACCCTCGTAGATGCTTCGAATGGTATTGAATGTAATGAATAGCAGTTCATTGTCGGTAATCCGAACCAATGAAGAGTGAAACTCAAAGTCTAACTGGGACAGCTTGGTGGGGTCATCACCTGCTGCATTCATAGCGGCCAAAAGCTCCTCCAGCCTTTGAATATGCTCCGGGGTCGCTTTTTTTGCAGCTAACTGCGCCGTGCCGATCTCTACGATTTGACGGTACTCCTTCAGATTTCGTGCATCTGTACGCTTGGCAATTGCAAGGAAATTCATGCTGTTTTGAATTTCGCTGGTGCTGTTGACATAAGTCCCGGTCTTGGTGCGGGTAATCAAGTGCAGAGTTTCCAGACAGGAGTATGCTTCCCGTAGACTTCCGCGTCCGATATGCAGCTGCTAGCAAAGCTCATTCTCATTGGTAAAAACATATCCCTCCGGCAAATCCCCATTTAGTATTGCGTCTCGCAGTTTCAGGAATAATTCTTCTGAAATGTGTTTTCTGCTTTCAATTGTCAAGGATGTAAGAACATTCTGCTCAGAAACCGGATTCGATATCTTTTTTATCATATTCAACGGCGGACTCCTTTGGCTGTCTCGTGGAAATTCTGGATAGAAATACAGAAGCTGTAAAGTAAAAAAATACTATTTCACAAATATTTCAGGACAGACGGGCGGACTGAAATAAATATATTGTAATGTCCATTTGGCCGATTGTCAATCAATTGATGCTACTTCCGCATATACAAGTTAAAGCTTGTGAATTAAATACCGAATCAGTGCCGGATAGAAACGGAGAGTCTTTCTGCACAAGACAAATTTGCCATGCGGAAGAAAAACCGCAGATGAGAGAATCCACAGAGGGGATCTTCAAGCTGCGGTTATTCCAGGCCCTGCAGGTGGTGGGACGGATCCGCTTAGTCGGCTCTATCCACACATTACTGCAGGCATTTTTGAAAGGCTTGGCTTAGTCGTTTCGGTCTCCGTACAGCGCATTGGACACGGCAATAAAGGCCCGATCCCGTTTGGCAATAGCTTCGACATCCTTGCCGTTACTGTAATCATAGAAGCCCTGGCAATTGGAAACGCCCAGTTTTCCCTCCTCATAGGCATCCTTCAAGATTTTCGGTACGCCGCCGTCATTACACAGCGAGTCAAACATATAGCTGCCCACATGATTGAAAATGTGAATACCACCGAAGTCCACTGTCTCAAAGGGCCCAATGCATGCATACCGCAAGCCCAATCCGTACTTCATGACATTGTCTACGTCTTCCAGGCTGGCATAACCCATTTCTACGCAGTGGCAGGCTTCTCGCAGGCAAGCATACTGCAGACGGTTGAGAATAAAGCCGGTGGGATCCTTATATACCCGGACGGGCTTCTGATGCAGGCTGTCTGCCACATCACACACAATCTGCAGGACCTCCTGTGAGCTATGCTCTCCGGCAATGACCTCCACCAAGGGAATCAGATGGGGGGGATTGACCCAGTGCATACCGCAAAAACGGCTGGGATCCTTTACCGCCTTGGCAATTTCCGTGATTGACATGCCGGAGGTGTTGGTACAGAGAATCGCATCCGGCTTGGCTGCCTCAGACAATTCCCTGAAAAAGGCATGCTTGATCTCCATGTTTTCCACGATGGCCTCCAGGGCGAAGTCTATCGTAGGAAAGTACTCCTTGGAGGTAGTCATGGTGATCCGATCCAGCATTTCACGGGCCGTTTTTTCAGAGAGACTCCCTTCATTAACCTGTGTTTCCACATTGACATGGATTAGTTTACGAGCCTTTTCCAAAGAGGCATCCGCAATATCGTAGAGAATCACATCATAGCTATGGCGCGCAAATATCTGCGCAAATGATGAGCCCATGACGCCGGCACCGGCCAGCAGCACAGTGTGGATATCCTTTTGCTGATACATTTGTATATCTCCTTTTTTTAGAATAAATTAATGCAGGACTGCACCCTGATCTGCAGAGGAGGCCAATCGGGCATAGCTGCGCAGATAGCCCTTTGGAATGTAAAGGTCGGGAGCTTTCCAGGCTTGCCGACGGCGCTCCAGTTCTGCATTATCAACATGCAGCGTTAGGACACCTGCATCCACATCGATCTCTACCGAATCGCCATCCTCTACCAAAGCGATGGTGCCGCCCTCTGCCGCTTCCGGTGAAATGTGGCCGACAAAGCAGCTGTTATTGGTGCCGGAGAACCTACCGTCGGTAATAACGGCAGTGGACTTTGCCAGACCCTGACCGTAGAGATATTTCATTGCCTTGTACATTTCCCGCATGCCGGGACCGCCCTTAGGCCCCTCATAACGGATCACCAAAATCGTTTGGGGAGTGATTTCACCCCGGAGAATGGCATCGTTGGCGGCTTCTTCCCGGTCAAAAACTCGTGCGGTCCCTGTAAAGTGGCGTAACTCAGGAGCATATGCGCCGGGCTTAGTGATGGCAGAAAGCTCGGCCAAATTACCCCGCAGTACAGCTACGCCGCCAGAGGATTGATATGCATGGGCGCGGTCGCGGATGATTTCCGGGTTCTCGGGATGGGTTGGGTGAAAAGCGGCCAGGTTTTCCGCCACTGTTTTTCCGGTGCAGGTCATTGCGGTGCCGTCAATCAGATCACCCAAACAGCGCATAGTGCGGGGGATGCCGCCTGCCTTGTAAAATTCCTCCATGTTATACGCCGAAGATGGATTGACCTTGACCAGGATCGGGGTCTCAGGATATTGTTCGCCGAAAACATCCATAACACGGATGGGCAGTTCAGCCTCATTGGCAATAGCGCTGAGATGCAGCGCCGCATTGGTGCTGCCGCTGGTGGTCTGCACAATCCGGACAGCGTTTCGAATTGCCCGCTCATCCATCACATCTCTTGCGGTAATCCCTTGCTCAACCAAATGGCAGATCTGACGGCCGGCATCAAAGGCTGCCTGTTTTCTCTCGGCATAGACCGCTGGGATCAATGCGCTGCCGGGCAAGCTCATTCCCAACGCTTCCGCCACGCAGCCCATGGTGTTGGCTGTGCCGTAGAAGGAACAGGAGCCGCATCCGGGACAGCAGCTGTTTTCCACTTGATGCAGAGTCTCCACTGAGATTCTTCCGGACTTGAACATGCCTAAGGCTTCATCATTGGATGTGGCGTCAGCGCAGCGCCCGTCGAAGGTATCGCCGCCCAGCATAGGACCTCCGTTGACCAGTATGGCTGGAATATTCAGCCGTGCTGCGGCCATAAGCATACCGGGGACGATTTTATCACAGGATGCCAGCAGGATTAGTCCATCCAGCTGGTGAGCCTGGGCCTCAATTTCAATGGAATTGCAGATGACCTCCCGGGAGGGAAGAATATATTTCATGCCATCGTGACCATTGGCAATGCCGTCACAGGCAGAGATGACGCCGAATTCTACGGCTGTGCCTCCTGCGCGGTAAATGCCCTTCTCCACATATGATGCCAATTCCCGCAGATTAAAGTGGCCGGGCACCAATGTGCTCCAGGAGTTGACAATACCAATGAGAGGGCGGTTGGTCAGTTTATTTTCCGTATAACCCATGGATTTAAATAGGGAGCGGGTCTCTGCCCGCGTCTCTCCCATGAGAATCTTTGCGCTTCGGTACAAAATTTCACCTCCATGTAATGCTGTAAATACGTCAAGGCTCAAGCAGTTGTGCACCTGAGCCTTGACATATAGAGTGATATGTAAATTCTTACTTTTTGTCTTTGATCAGGCGAAGCACCTTGTCAGGTGTGGCGGGGAGAGAGTCTACCCATACACCCACGGCATCGTGGATGGCATTGATGATAGCGGGAGATTGCGTATCTACCACCATTTCACCACAGCCCTTGGCGCCGAAGGGGCCGTTGGGGTCGTAGTTTTCATAAAAGGTGGTTTCCATATGATCGGGCATATCCATACAGGTCGGAATGATGTATTCGGTATAGCTGCCGGCATACAGATCCAGGTTTTTAGGGAACGCGGGAGCCAGATCCTCATAAAGAGCCATACCGATACCCCAGATATTGCCGCCCTCTACCTGAGCGATGGCCTGTGTAGGATTGATGACCGTGCCCATATCATAGCAGTTGTAGAGATTCACTACTCGAACCATACCGGTTTCGTCGTCGACCTCTACATCCGCCACGCAGGAGCCATAGGCCATGATCTTGCTGGGCAGAGTGGCGCCTGTCTCAGGATCTCTGGGAGGTGCAGGCTCCGGCAGATAACCGCCTGTTCCCATCAGGAGTACACCGCCATAGATGCTGGCCGCGGCGATCTCGGGAATAGTCATACCTTTTTCGGGGTCGGCCGTCACGAATGCGCGGCCCGCCTCATAGGACATTTCCTCCGGTGTCACGCCCAGCTTTTCCGCCGTGAAGGCCTTGAGCTTGGAAATCAAATCCTTTGCTGCGGAAATGATGGCATTACCCACCACTACGGTGGAGCGCGTGCCGGCGGTGTCCATGCTGAAGGCAGCCGTATCAGAGCTGCTGTTATCAAAGTTCATACGGTCCGTGCCAATGCCAAGGCACTCGGCAGTAATCTGCACGGCCACATTTTTGATGCCCTGTCCCATTTCGCAGGAGGCGTTAGAGATATCGATGGTACCATCAGGCTTCATGCGCAGGCTGACCAAATCGGGGTCGCCGCCGCCGTTAAAGCCGGAGGGATAATAGATGGTGGAAATACCACGGCCTTTTCGAATCATTTCGACACCTCCTTGGAGCTCATATTTCGATAAATATCATCCAGCGGGATGCCAGCCATATCAGCCACACCCTGAAGTGTTTCAATGGTGGAAACGGCTCGCAGCACATTACCTACATGGGAGCGATCGCCTTCATGGAATGCGTTGATGAATCGAATTTCCATGGGAGACTTTCCGCAGGCACGGGCAACCTTATCCAGCTGTACCTGCTCTGCAAACTGTCCAACATTGACACCGAAACCGCGGCGAGAGCCGCTGGGCATTTTATTGGTATAGACCATTTGGGAGTCAATGGATAGATTTTCGATCATGTTGGGGCCGGCCACCAGGTTGGCATTCTTTTCGGTGGCATACAGGCCCAGCTCGGTAAAGGCACCGCAATCATGAATGACATGCATTTCCCGGGCTACAATCTTCCCGTCCTTGCGCACGCCGTCCTTGAAGGTGAAGACCCAGGGCGTTTGAACAACGGTGAACATCATCTGTTCCTCGCGGGTCAGCTGATAGCGGACCGGCTTGCCGGTTTTCAGGGCCAGCAGACCGGCGATATGATCGGTGGCAACGCTGTTGCCCACGCCAAAACTGCCGCCGATGGTGTTGCCTACAAACTTCACCTTGTTCATAGGAAGCTGAAATACATTGCACAGGTCACCCATGACAAAATATAGTCCCTGAGATTTGCTGTGGAGTACAAGCTTGCCGCTCTCATCCACATACGCCAGCGTAGAGGTACACTCAAGGGGAGCATGCTTTTGGCAGGGGGTGGTATAGCGGCCCTCCACTATGAAGTCCGCCTCGGCAAAGCCCTTTTCAACATCGCCCCGCCGGACACGCCGCACGGGAGAGGTACCATCGAACATGTGGACATTGCCCTCGGGCCGGACCTGGGGCGCATCGGGCCGCAGGGCCTCCTCCGGGTCAAAAACAGGAGTCAATTCCTCATACTCGACCTTAATCTTGGCCAAAGCATCCAAAGCTGCGTCCCTGGTGGTGGCTGCCACAGCGGCCACGGGCTGACCCCGATAACGGGTGATCTCCTCCGCTAAAACGTGATTATCAGGCACCATAGCGAAATAGTTATATGGAACATCCTCCCGAGTGATCACAGCGCGAACTCCGGGCATTTTCCGCGCTTCGGAGACATCTAGAGATTTGATGCGGGCCTTGTGATAGGGGCAGCGCAGCACCTTACAAATCAAGGTGCCAGGCATTTTCACGTCGCTTACATAGATGGTACGGCCCGTCACATGACCGATTCCGTCATACTTGGGAACAGATTTTCCGATGCTGTTATACATAATGCTCACTCCCTTCCGGCAGCGGGCCGTACTGGCCGTCAACCACCGCCATGACGGCTTCTACATATTTTTTGTAGGAAGCACAGCGGCAAAGATTCCCACTGAGAGCCTCCTTGACCTCATTCTGTGTGGGATGGGGATTTTTCTGCAGATAGGATACGGCGGCCATGACCATGCCGGGGGTGCAGTAGCCGCACTGCGGTGCGCCCTTATCGTAAAAGGCCTGCTGAATGGGATGTAGGCCTTCTGCGGGAGTGATGCCGTCCAGCGTGACCACGGATTTGCCCTCAACAGTCATGGCCAGAACTGTGCAGCTCTTGACAGCCCGACCGTCCAGATGCACGGTGCAGGCACCGCAATCTCCGCGATTGCAGCCGCATTTGGGACTTGTAAGCCCAATTTCATCCCGCAACAGCTCCAGCAGAGTCATCTCTGCTTTTACGGCTACCTCAATAAGAATTCCGTTCAGAGAAAAGGATACAAGCTGTTTCATCTTCTTCCTCCAATCAGATATTTTCCGCAGCTGCCAAAACCGCACGGGCAGCCATGACGGGCGCTGTCTCCCGACGATACCAAGCGCTGGCGCGAATGTCATCAATGGGAGAGAGCACGTCGTTCACTTTTTCCATAGCTGTACAGACGGCAGCCTCTGTGATGGGAGCGCCTTCCAAAGCGGCCGCTGTCGCCTGGCAGAGCTTAGTGGTGGGCGCAGCGCTGCCAACAGCTATCCGGGCTTTGGTGCAGATGCCGTTATGCATCTCGATATACGCGGCGGCGTTAATGACGGAGAGTGTTTCTGCAGCCCGTCGGCCCAGCTTTTGAAAAGAGCTCTTCCCTGCACCGGGATATAAAACCACAGAGGTCAGGACTTCGTCCTTTTCAATAGCAACTTTGCCGGGTCCCGCCATAAAGTCAGTGATTTTTACGGAGCGCTGGCCCCTCGCATTTTGCAGAATGACTTGAGCCTCCAGCACATATAGGGCAGGCAAGGTGTCTGCGGCGGGAGAGGCGTTCACGATATTTCCGCCCAGTGTGGCCTCATTACGAATGGCGAAGCTGGCTAGTTGGTCACAAGCCTGGCACAGCGCCGGAGCGCGGTCACGCAGCAGGGTACTGTCCTGAATGTCCGCAATTCTTGTGGTTGCGCCGATGGTAATGGCATCCCCCTGGTCCACAATGCCATCTAAGCCGAGCTTCTGCAATGAAACAATGGCCATGGGAGGTTTTTCCTCATAGGGAATTTGATCTCGCTCCATATTGATTTTGGGAACCAAATCCGTACCGCCGGCCAGAAACTTGACCTCTGTCCCGGGCTGAGCTGCTATCCGGAAGAGCTCCTCCATGGTAGCCGGTGCATAAAACCGGTATTCTCTCATGCTCGTTCCTCCTTGTCAGTGGATCACTTTTTAGCAAAAGTAGATTTGCTGAAATCATAGTTTTCGCTGCCATCGGGATAACGGTAACGCCCCTTATCCTTATCGGCAGGATAGTTGAAGCGACCGCCGCAGCGCATAATCATGGTCTTGATTTCGGCCGTATTTTCGTGGACGATGCACTCAAACTGGTTTACCAGCAGCTCGGGATCGCCGGCCGTATTTGCCCAGTTGTCGTAGTGGTCGGAAATCAGAAGCTTTGCTTTCAGAGTTTGACCGACCCGGGCGCAATCATAGGGAGTCATCTTATCCGTTGCTCCGGGGGCGTTGGAACCCATATCAAAAATGGCCACGTCAATGTCATACTTTTGAGCAATAGCCACATAACCGTCGTGATACCAGGTATCACCCATGAAAAGTATGTTTCCTGCGCTGGTCTTGAACAAATAGCAGCAAGCGGCCTCCTCAAATGGCAGAAGTACATCTCCTTCACCGGTTTTGATAGCAGTTTGGTCATAGCAGATCAGGAATTCCACCTCGGCACCCTTGACCTTTACAGATTCGCCGACCTTTGCCACAACAATGCGATCTTCTGGTACGCCGAAGCCCTGGAGCTTCTTGGCAGCCACGGGAGGCGCATAATAAGGAGCATCTGTGGTAGCCAGAGTAGCCTTGACGGCATATAGGTCGCAGTGATCCTGATGCGCATGTGTGCAGAAGACACCGTCAATGTGGTTGAACTTCCATGGATCGATAACCTGAGGATTCAGTCGAATCCAGTTAATGCTGTCAGCGCCGGCCTGCTTGCAGACGCCGCAGTAATACAGCTCGGTGTACATGGAAGGCCCGCAATACTGATCCAGCAGGAACACGCCGCCCTCGTCGGTCTTGATGACCCAAGAGGGACCGCCGCACCACCATAGGCTGACCTGCCCCTTGGGTACCTCATAGTTCTCAATTTCCTGATTTAGGAAGCTGCCCCATTCAGGGAAGGTATCCTCCAGCCATTGGGTGCGGTCCATAGGGTGATTTTGATTGACATACATACCGGAGATGATCCCCCGGCCATCCGTCTTAGGAACATTCACTGCCATAGTATCTACTCCCTTCATTCAAAAAAGATCTCTCATTTGTTAGGTGTCATACATCATACATGCAGTATACAGGAAAGAAAAAATCAATTGGAATTGCTTCCAATACTTTTCTGGTGTCTTTGTAACATTCTCCTGATTCATTTAAAAGAATAGCCACCGCTTTCTTCTTATTGTAAAAAATATCCGGAGAATTACTGATATTTCGTAAAAACAATGATGTGCCCGAAGGTTAGAAAAGTATCCGGACGCATATATCTATTGCGCTGACTTTCACGAAAATGCAAAAAACATGCGCAGGTCAGTGCTGCCCTCCTGCGGAGTTAGCGTCAGGCTGCCGTCGCAGGAATGACACGCAACACCGCTGCCGAAAATCTGGTGCCTCACCTCTGTGAAGCTGCTTTCTACCCCTTTGGAGATGCTCCGTCAGAAACGCAGCAGTTCAAGCTTTCCGCATAAAGCAGAATACGGTGCAGCCCCTTTTCGGAGGCTGCACCGTATTCAATATAAAAGCTTTGTAACCCGTCTGTGATTACATGTTATTTTACTTAGTGGGGAAGTGCTTCAGCGGTATTGCCAGGTCTCGGGCGATTTGCTTTGCATACCGGTCCTCCTCGCTGAAGATGCAGCCACAGTATTTCTGCATATACAGCCCCAGCTCCCGGGCCTGCTGCTGGCCGCCGCGGAATCCAGGCCGAAAGTCACGGTACAGGAATTCAACGCCCCACTTTTTGCCGGCCCGGGCGGCAATCTCTGCCATGCGTTCATGCTGCTGATAGGGGCTGACGAACAGGGTGGAGGTGAAGGAGGAAAAGCCGTTTTCCGACGCAAATTCGGCCGCCTGCTCCAGGCGCATTTCGTAGCATTTTTCACAGCGGTGGTCAATATCCTCCGCCACGGCGCAGACAAATCCCCGTAGTCCGTAATCCTCCTGCACGATCAGCTCCATGCCGATCTGCCCGGCATAGCCGATGAGTGTGTCACGCCGGGCTCTGTACTCCTGATAGGGGTGGATGTTTGGGTTAAACCAGTAGGCGATGGGCTCAATACCCTCCGTGCGCAGCTGCTCCACGCAGGATACAGAGCAGGGAGCGCAGCAGGTGTGCAGTAGTGTTTTGCTCATGCTTCGTCCTTTCTTCCGGATTTGATACGGCGGATGAAATTGCGCAGCTTGCCATCGTTGGCCACCCGGTACGACCAATCGGATATGGAGAAAAAGCGCTGGTAAACCTTGTGGAAGGGCTGGTTGACATAGGCGTCGAAAAACGCGGCACGTTCCTTGGGTGACGCCGGATTGCGCGAGAGCGCCGGATTGCTCTCCACGGCCTCCTGCAGCGTGCGTTTTTCCCGCTGCAGCGGAATCATGTCAAAGAAATGTGCGCCTTTTACCGTGTTGATGAGCAGCATGGAGATGCCCTTTTTTTGCTGGTTCGGTCTGAAATCCGCCGGCAGGCCGCGAAAAGTACCCAATGTAAGGTCCGCTGCCCGATTTGTGCTGCAATAGGGGCAGTGATAGCAGGCGGGCCGCAGAAACAGCCCCCGAAATAGTCCTCGCCCATAGTCGGATTTTGTCAGCGGCGCATCATACTGGCCTCCGCCCTCAAAATCCACCACGAAACGGGAATCCGCGCCTGAGGTTTTTTTACAGAACTGCACGGTCTTCACACGGCGCTGCTTGATGTAGTGCATGGCCTCAACCGTCTTGCTCCATACACCCGGGGACGGAACACCGCTGCACAGGACATCAGCGGTAAGAAGCCGCTCCGGTGATTCACCCAGAAATCTGTAAAGGCCATCCACTTGACAAGGGGTACCTGTGAAGAAAACGTCCATACCTCGATCCAGATAATAGCGCACCTGCTGGAAGCATTCGCCCATATCGCTCTGGACCAGCTTGGCACCCATGAGCCGAGGCAGGTCCTCTTTTGCCTGAATAGCCGTGTGGACTACACGCATATCGCTGTCCATAGCAGCGCCGAAAACAACTCCGCCGGATTCCAGCACAAAGGATGCAATGGCCGCAAAGGCACCGCCTGAGGTAGAATGTCCGCGCATCTCGTCATTCTCATTCCACACGGCGAAAACCGTGGGATCAGGCCGCTGCTCCCGATGCTTCAGCATGGGACAGATATGGGTGCAGTGGCCGCAGTGAACACAGGCTTCCGTAACATCGGGGTATAAAAACCCTTCCTTATCGGACACCATTTTTATGGCACCCCGGGGACAGCCGCTGGCGCAGGCGCCGCAGCCGGTGCAGTGCTCTCTGGGAGCAAGATGAGGCGACGCAGAAGATATCATGCCCATACCTCCAAATTTTTTTGCTATTATACCACTTTGCTTCTCACTTGGCAACCGACTTTGCACTGACTGTGGGGGACTTGCTATTTTCTTTGGGTTCTGCTATAATGTGAAAAGCTATTTGGTGGAGGTTTGCTATGCGGATTTTGGGCATTGATCCGGGCGTTGCCATTGTGGGCTTCGGCCTTATCGAGTCAGACCATGGCAGCCTGCGGATGCTGCAGTATGGCGCCATCACCACTCCCGCCGGCCAGCCCCTGGCCGCCCGCCTTTTGCAGATCGGCCGGGATATGGAGGAGCTGATTGATGCATTCCGGCCCGATGAAATGTCCATTGAGGAGCTGTTTTTCTCTAAGAATATTACCACCGGCATCGCCGTAGCCCACGCTCGGGGGGTGATCCTCTGTGCGGCGGAAAAGAAACGATTGCCCATCTATGAATATACCCCCATGCAGGTGAAACAGGCCGTGGTGGGCTATGGCCTGGCGGATAAAAAGCAGGTCATGGATATGACGAAACGTCTGCTGAAGCTGAAGGCCGTGCCCCGGCCGGATGATGCCGCTGACGCCCTGGCCATCGCCCTGTGCCATGCCCGCAGCGCCACCAGTCTTCTGCGGCGGACGAATCCGGGCGTGAAGGAGACTGTATGAGAGGAAGAATCCTATGTATTATTATGTGAACGGAACCGTGGCGGAAATTGGCCCCAATCTGGCCGTCATTGATTGCGGCGGAGTAGGCTATGCATGCGCCACCACCAACTATACCCTGGCCCAGCTGAAAAAAGGGGAGAAGGCCAAGCTCTACACATACCTCCATGTGCGAGAGGAGATTTTTGACCTGTACGGCTTTGCCTCCCAGGCGGAGCTGAGCAGCTTCAAGATGCTTATCAGCGTTTCCGGTGTGGGACCCAAGGCGGCGCTTGCGATCCTCTCCTCCGGGACACCGGATCAGCTGGCTCTTAGCATCGTCACGGGGGACGAAAAGGCCCTCACCGGCGTGCCGGGCATCGGCAAGAAGATTGCCCAGCGCATTATTCTGGAGCTGAAGGACAAGCTGGCCAAGGAGCAGGGGAGCTTTGACACCCGGGCTGGCGTCCTGTCGCCGGTTTCCACCGGGGGTAAGACCCAGGAGGCAGCCTCCGCCCTGGCGGTGCTGGGCTATTCCTCCCAAGAGATTTCCGCTGCCCTCAAGGGTGTGGACACGGCGCTGCCTGTGGAGGAGATCATCCGAATTGCCCTGAAAAAGATGGTGCGCTGAGGCACGGCGCACAAAGGAGAATGAAGTGTGAGTATTGATTTCGGCAACGATATATTTGATGATTCCCTGGTGTCCACCACCTTTCAGCCGGAGGATAACGGGGAGCTTTCTCTGCGCCCGCATACTTTAAAGGAGTATATCGGACAGAGCAAGGCCAAGGAAAACCTCTCTATTTTTATTGAGGCTGCCCGCCGCCGCACGGAGTCGCTGGACCATGTGCTGCTTCACGGCCCTCCGGGTTTGGGCAAGACCACCTTGGCGGGTATCATCGCCGCTGAGATGGGCGTGAACATCCGCATTACGTCCGGGCCGGCTATTGAAAAGCCCGGCGATTTGGCGGCGCTGTTGACCAATCTACAGGAAAACGACATCCTGTTTGTGGATGAGATTCATCGGCTGAACCGCTCCGTGGAGGAGATTCTCTATCCCGCCATGGAGGATTATGCCATCGACATTATCATCGGAAAGGGCCCCTCAGCCAACTCCATCCGGCTGGACCTGCCCCATTTCACGCTCATTGGCGCCACCACCCGGGCCGGACAGCTTTCCGCGCCTTTACGGGATCGCTTTGGCGTGACGCTGCGGCTGGAGCTGTACTCCCCGGAGGAGCTGGCGCAGATCGTTACCCGCAGTGCCGGCATCCTGCATGTGCCTATTGAGCCCTCCGGGGCTATGGAGATCGCCCGGCGCTCCCGGGGTACACCCCGTATCGCCAACCGGATGCTCCGCCGGGTGCGGGACTTCGCCGAAGTAAAAGCGGACGGCATCATCACCGATACCGTAGCGGACCGGGCGCTGCAGGCCCTGGAGATCGACCACCTTGGCCTGGATCCCGTAGACAGGCGGATGCTCCGGGCCATCATTGAGAACTACGGCGGCGGCCCGGTGGGGCTGGAGACCTTGGCGGCCACCATTGGGGAAGAATCCGTCACCTTGGAGGATGTATACGAGCCGTACCTAATGCAGCTGGGCTTTCTGACCCGGACGCCCCGGGGCCGCTGCGTCACAAAAAAAGCATATGACCATCTGCACATGGCCTATCTGGGTCAGGAGCAGATGACACTGTAAATTTAACGGAGGAAGATTGAAAATGGGTAAACTTTTCGGAACCGACGGCATCCGCGGCGTAGTCGGGGAGACACTGACAGCAGAGCTGGCCTACCGGGTGGGCCAGGCCATCACCATCGTTCTGACGGAGCAGAAGGGCAGCGCTCCCACCATCACCATCGGCAAGGACACCCGCATTTCATCCGATATGCTGGAGTCGGCGCTCATGGCCGGCATTTGCGCTATGGGCGGCAGCGTTATGCCCTTTGGCACCATCCCCACCCCGGCGGTGGCATTTCTTACGGTGCAGGAGGAGGCGGATGCCGGCATTGTCATTTCCGCGTCTCACAACCCCTATGAGCACAACGGCATCAAGATTTTCGGCGCTCAGGGCTATAAGCTCTCCGACGAAATGGAGGAAAAGGTGGAGGACATCGTTCTTTCCAAGGAGTCGTTGCCCGTCAAGACTCACGATCAAATTGGTATGCGCCTGCACGGTATGCGGCAGATGAAGTCTGACTACATCGACCATCTTCTCTCCACGGTGGATTGCGATATGCGTGGCCTGCGGGTGCTGGTGGACTGCGCCAACGGTGCGGCCTCGGCTACGGCGCCCGGCCTATTCGGCAAGCTGCCGCTGCATGCGGACTTCATCTTCGATAAGCCTGACGGTATCAATATCAATAACGGTTGCGGCTCCACCCATATGGAGGCCCTGTGCCGGGGCGTAGTGGCAGGGAAGTACGACTTGGGTATCGCCTTTGACGGCGACGCTGACCGCTGCCTGCTGGTGGATGAAAAGGGCCATATTATCGATGGCGACAAGGTACTGGCCGTGTGCGGAAAAGCCATGAGACGCAAGGGAAGTCTCAACGGAAACGCTATCGTAGCCACAGTTATGTCCAACCTGGGCCTGCATGAATTTTGCCGTAAGGGGGATTTCCTGCTGGTCTGCACCGATGTAGGCGACCGCCATGTGCTGGAGAAGATGATCGAGTGCGGCTATATGATTGGCGGCGAGCAATCGGGCCACACCATTTTCCGGGAGTATGCCACTACCGGCGACGGAGAGCTGACAGCCCTGCAATTCATCCAGGCGTATTGCGAGGCCGGGGTTCCTGCCTCGGAGCTGGTATCCTGCTGCGCGCAGTATCCCCAGGAACTCATTAATGTGCCGGTATCCGCTGTGGGCGGTGCCAAGGAGCGCATTATGGCCGATGACCGCCTGTGGGAGCAGGTGCGAAGCCAGGAGGAAGCCCTGAACGGGGAGGGTCGTATTTTGGTCCGTCCCTCCGGCACGGAAGCGCTCATCCGGGTCATGGTAGAGGCGAAAACCGTCGAAGTTGCTCACAATGTAGCCAAGACTTTGGCTGAATTCATAAAAACCCTGTAATATTTTGCATAGTATTAACAAAGTTTTATAGATTGCTTGACAAACAATTCATAGAAAAGGTATAATTGCGGATGGATGGATATATGCAGACACAGTATAGTGAGCTGGAACAGATGTCGGACGAGGCGCTTTGCACGGCGCTGCAGAATGGTACCTCTGCCGCCGGTGACATCTTGGCCCACCGATACCGCAAGCTGGTCCGCTGCTGTGCGCATCCCTATTTTTTGGCCGGGGGCGACAGCGAGGATCTGCTGCAGGAGGGAATGTTTGGCCTTATAAAGGCCATGCGTGAGTTCCGGGCGGATCGGGAGGCCAGCTTTCAGACCTTTGCAGAAGTATGTATCCGCAGCCGCCTATGCTCGGTGATTCGAGCGTCACGGGCGGGTAAGCATAGCCCATTAAATGAATCCGTACCCCTGAATGCATTTTTGCTTGATGCGCAGCCACAGTACAGTCAGCTCGATCCGGAGGATCTGCTTATTGACCGGGAAAAGGCTGCGGCACTGCTGAATCAGGTACGTAGTCAGCTTTCTGAACTGGAGGTTCGTGTGCTGGACCTATATTTGGATGGCTGTAGCTGCGGAGAGATTGCAGCCACGGTTGGCAAATCCTATAAATCCGTGGACAATGCCGTTCAGCGTATCCGTCGCAAAATTGGGCGACAAATTTCTTCCGGCGAGATCAGCAATGGCTGAGCGCAATATATTTCTCAAAAGAGAGGGTAAAAACATGTACGAAGATAAGACTTTAGTTTGCAAAGAATGTGGCAAGGAGTTCGTTTTCACTGCCGGTGAGCAGGAGTTCTATGCTGAGCGCGGCTTCCAGAATGAGCCCCAGCGCTGCAAAGCCTGCCGTGACGCACGCAAGAACGCTGCCCGCGGTCCCCGGGAGTATTTCACTGCTACCTGTGCTGCCTGCGGCGGTGAGGCCAAGGTGCCCTTCGAGCCCAAGAGCGATCGTCCTGTTTACTGCAGTGATTGCTTTGCCAAGATGAGAGAGAACGGCTGATTCTTTGCTGAATTAATATAAAACCGGCGCAGTTTAGCTGCGCCGGTTTTCCTTTTGGTGCTTGAAGGCGCCAATGAAATCAGCGTGTCGAAAAAAGCTTCGACACGCTGAAGGTGCCGGATCGCTAATCCGGCATTATTTATGCTCATCATTCCAAAAACAGAGCTGCAGGGCGATTTACGACCATCATATTATAGTATTTCAGCAGGTGATAGTCATCCTTATCCAACTTAATGGTGTTGAGCAGGCGGTCATTTTCTTCCAGCGGCTCCTTGGAAATGAGCGTCTTCAGCGCAATAGGAGCAAAGAACGGCGTACTGCCGATGCCGGAGAGCAGGCCGATGGCCGGGGTACGGGTCTGCATGGGATTGAGCATGCAGATGTACATTTTTTCCGCGTCATTGATCTGGTTGTTAAGCACCATATGGGTGATGGTGTCAAAGGCCTTCATTTCGCCGGTAAACAGATGCTGACACCGGTCGGGATTGCCAAAATCCTCCACTCCTACATAGAGCATCACATCCACCGTCTCGCCCGTCGCGGAAGGGGAGAAGCAAAGCAGTGAACGGACGATCTGCCGGATGCGCCCGTCATAGTAGTACATATAGGCCCGGGGCTGGTTGAAGTAGAAGTTTTTGGGCAAAACCGGCTCGGTGTTATGCGGCATTGGCGGCTGATAATCTAAAAAGCACTTCAGGTCAATATCCAGCTTCTGAGAAATATCATACAGTGTATCAATGTCAATGGTAATGGTCCCGTTTTCGTATTTAGAGACCGTCGCCTTGCTTTTATTAATCATAACCGAGAACTGCTCAATGGTATAGCCGCGGCTTTTCCTGTATTTTTTTATGCGCTGACCTACATGATAACAAAATGCACTCATGTGTCCCACCTCCCATTTGCCTTAATTATAACAATCTTTTCCCGGGAAGTCAACAAAAAGTTTCACAGTGAGAAACTGCGTTTAAAAAGACTTTCTGTAAAATAAACGAAAAATAAAGTTGCACAAAAAATTAATTTCTTTTTAAGTAAAAGGATGAAATCGCATGGAAAGCCGCCTTAAGGTGGTGGAATCCGTTGACTGCGGCCTTTTTTTTCGTTATAATAGCTTTATCCGGTGGAAGTGGTTTTTCCACCGGAAAACAGTAAAGGAAGTGAGTCAAGTGGCAAAGAAAGGAAGATTGGTCTTCAGAACAGACCGCTGCAAGGGCTGTGAGCTGTGTGTAAACGCATGTCCTATGAAGATTCTGAAGCTTGATGATGAGGCTGTGAACATAAAAGGCTATCATCCTATCAGCGTAACGGATCCTGACAAGTGCATTGCTTGTGCCAGCTGTGCAATGATGTGCCCCGACGGCATCATCAATGTCTATGTTGAGGAATAAGTAGGAGGGTAACAGAGAAATGGCAGAAAAGAAATTAATGAAGGGTAACGAAGCCTTCGCTGCCGCCGCTATTAACGCCGGCTGCAGATACTATTTCGGTTACCCCATCACCCCGCAGAGCGAGGTTCCCGAGTATATGTCCAGAGAGCTGAAGAAGGCCGGCGGCGCATTCATCCAAGCCGAGTCCGAGCTGGGTGCCATTAACATGGCGTACGGCGCATCCGCCGCCGGCGGTCGCGTGCTCATCACTTCTTCTTCTCCCGGTATCGCCTTGATGCAGGAGTCCATCGGTCTGCTCTGCTCCGTGGAGCTGCCTGTGGTCATCATCAATGTCATGCGCGGCGGCCCCGGCATTGGCTCCATCCAGCCCGGCCAGGCCGACTATAATCAGGTCACCCGCGGCGGCTCCAACGGCGACTATCACACCATCGTCCTGGCACCTAACTCCATCCAGGAAGCCATCGATATGATCGGCAAGGCCTTCGACCTGGCAGATGAATATAGAAATCCCGTCATCATCGCAGCCGACGGTATGCTGGGCCAAATGATGGAGCCCGTGGTGATGCCCGAGCCCAAGCACGCCCTCACTGAGGAGGAGATTCCCGAGGTCAAGCCCTATGCCCTGACCGGTCACAAGAATAAGAGAGACCGTCACGCTATCAACTCCGTGTGGCTCAAGCAGGAGCTGCTGGAGAACTACATCAATGAATATTGGCCCAAGTACGAGAAGGCCGAGCGCGAGCTGCAGGATTGGGAATCCCGCAATCTGGAAGGCGCCGAGATCGTATTTGTGGCTTATGGTTCCACCTCTCGTATCGCCATGGAGGCCATGGAGATGCTGGCAGACGAGGGTATTAAGGTCGGCCTGATCCGTCCCAAGACCCTGTGGCCCTTCCCCGTGAATGCCTTTAAGGAGATCGACTTCAATACCACCAAGCAAATCATCTCTGTGGAGCTGTCCCAGGGTCAGATGATCTACGATGTGAAGCTGGCCGTGGAGTGCAAGCTGCCCGTTAGCCTCATCAACCGTGTCGGTGGTATGCTGCTGGATCCCCAGGAGATTGTTGATCGGACCAAGAAGATTATGGAGGTGAAGTAAGTTGAAGCCCGTATTTGAATATACAAAAGGTATGCGTGAGACCGAGCTGCACTACTGCCCCGGCTGTACGCACGGTATTGCTCATCGACTGATTATGGAAGTGTTGGAGGAGCGTGGCGATTTGGGCAACTGCATCGCCGTTTCCCCCGTAGGCTGCTCCATTGTGGCTCATCAGTACATGAACGTTGATATGATGGAGTCCCCCCATGGTCGTGCCCCCGCTGTTGCCTCCGGCATCAAGCGTGTGCATCCTGATTCCCCGGTGTTTACCTACCAGGGCGACGGCGACTTGGCCTCCATCGGTACCAATGAAATTATTCACGCCGCCGAGCGCGGTGAGAAGTTCTGCACCTTCTTCATCAACAACGCCATTTACGGCATGACCGGCGGCCAGATGGCCCCCACCACCCTGATCGGTCAGAAGACCACCACCTGCGTGGATGGCCGTACTATTGAGCAGGCTGGTATGCCCATGCGCATGTGTGAGCTGATTTCCTGCCAGGACCGCGCCGTGTATGTGGAGCGTGTTTCTCTGGATTCTCCCGCCAATGTGCGCAAGGCCAAGTCTGCTATCCGCCGCGCCTTCAAGGTCCAGGATCTGAAGCTGGGCTTTGCGTTCGTGGAGTTTCTGTCCATCTGCCCCACCAACTGGGGTCTGACCGCTCCTAAGGCTATGGAGTGGCTGCGGGAGAACATGATGCCTTACTATCCTGTGAAGCAGTTCAAGTGCCCCGAGGAAGTCAAGGAGGTAAAGTAAATGGCTACTAAAAAAGTATTTGTGGCCGGCTTCGGCGGCCAGGGCGTGCTGCTGATCGGCCAGATGCTGGCCTACGCCGCCATGTATGAAGGCAAAGAGGCCACCTGGATGCCCTCCTATGGCCCCGAGATGCGCGGCGGTACTGCCAACTGCACCGTCTGCATTTCCGATAAGCCCATCGCTTCTCCTCTTGTCACTGCTTGTGATGTTCTTGTGGCTATGAACGGTCCTTCCTTGGATAAGTTCGAGGATATGCTGGTTCCCGGCGGTCATCTGTTCGTGAACGCTTCTGTTATCCATTATAAGGCCCGCCGCACGGATGTACATGTACACTATGTGGATTGCACCCACATTGCCGAGCACGAAGTTGGCAACGGCAAAACCGCCAATATGGTCATGCTGGGCGCTATCATCCGTGCTTCCGGCGTAGTGAGCTTGGAAATCATGGATAAGGTTCTGGCCAAGACAATGACCGGCAAGAAGGAAAAGCTGATTCCTGCCAACAAGACCGCTCTGTCTGCCTGGAAAGAGTAAGAAGGAAGAAATATCTTGAAACGAATTACGCTTATAGTGGGTCATTACGGAAGCGGTAAAACCGAGTTTTCCGTAAACCATGTTATCAACCTGAAAAAGCAGCATGACAAGGTAGCCATTCTGGATATGGATATTGCCAATCCTTACTTCCGCAGTAGGGAGCGGCAGGAGTTTTTGGAGGATATGGGTATTGCCATCCACTTCAATTCCTTCGGCTACGATATCACCGAGGACCTGCCGGCCATTTCAGCTTGCATGAAGGCTCCGTTGGAAAACAAAGACTATATGGTGGTGGCCGATGTGGGTGGCGACAATGCCGGCGCTCGTGTTCTGAACCAATTCAAGAAGTACTTTGTAGACGAGTCTGATTGTGAGATGCTGATTGTGGTAAATGCTAACCGGCCGGAGACGACTACCCTGGAAGGCGCTCTATACCACATCCGCACCATCGAGGCGGAAACCGGCCTGAAGGTTAAGGGCCTTATCAATAATACGCACCTGCTACGCGAAACAAAGGTGGAGGATATTATAGAGGGTTATCAGCTCTGCCGTGAAATATCCCGGGAGACGGGCATTCCCATCACCTATACTACCTGCGTGGAAAAGCTGGTGCCGGAGCTTGAAAAGGCCAAGACCGAACAGGGCCTTGATGACATGGTGATCTACCCCATCAAGCTCTATATGCGGCCCACCTGGCTGGATAGAAAGTAAAAACGGATTCGTGAGAGCCTCTGCCCTATGGCAGAGGCTCTTTTTCGTTGACAAAGTTCGGATTTAAGTTTATCATAAATCAAACAAGGGAGAGGGAGGAATAGCCATGAGTCAAGCAGTGCAGGCCGCTCTGCCGTGGATCGTATGTGCCATTGCAGCGGCAATACTGATCCCCGGAATCATAGAATTTCTCCGCAAAAAGAAGCCTGATTCCAATGCTACCGAAAAAGAAAAAGCCGAACAGAACAGCTGGATGATGGAGGGAATCGGCGTTGGAATGCTGGCTGGATATTGGCTGGGAAAAGTCTTAGGCAACGCCGTGCTTGGCCTGTCCTTGGGTGTTCTGTTGGGGATGCTTTTGGGCAGTAAGATCAGGAAATTCAAGTAGCGCTGTAGGCTATCGGCATATTTTTAAAATATATGCACAAATAAATGTAAAGTCATATTACTTAACAGAAGCTCCTGCCTAAAAACGGCAGGAGCTTCTGTTATATCTACATGTCGAAGGATGGATTGGTGAAGTACACATTTTTCTGATCCATTTTTTCTTTTGCCAACCGCAATCCCTCTCCAAAGCGCTGGAAGTGGACGACCTCCCGGGCTCTCAGGAACTTGATGACGTCATTCACATCCGGGTCATCAGAGAGCCGCAGAATGTTGTCATAGGTAACACGGGCTTTTTGTTCTGCGGCCAGATCCTCCGTTAAATCTGCAATTACATCGCCCTTCACTGCCATAGATGCGGCGTTCCAGGGAAAGCCGGAGGCTGCTGCGGGATATACGCCGGCGGTATGATCTACAAAGTAGGCGTCAAATCCCGCTGTCTTGATGTCCTTTTCCGATAGATTTCGGGTAAGCTGATGCACGATGGCGCCGATCATCTCCAGGTGACCCAGCTCCTCTGTGCCAATGTCCGTCAGTAAGCCCTTTAATTCAGAATAGGGCATGGCGTATCGCTGGCTCAAATATCGCAGCGATGCGCCAAGCTCCCCGTCCGGGCCACCATATATCAATAAACTACGATGAAGCATATAAGAGTTAGGGTAGAACAAACCGATAATGAACTGCGAGTGTGTTTTTGGCTTTATCCCAATCAACCCTATCGCATATAGAGTGGATGGCTTCACATTTCTGCTCCAGAGTAGAGGAGCTGTTGGTGAGAGTCTTCGCAGCGGATCGGATAGCAGTGCATATCGGTTGGGGTGTGGCACTATCTGCGATTCTTTTCTCGGCTTCAGATATGCGCTGGTCTGCGTCCTGGATTTGCCGGAGCGTGATGGCCTTGGCGGCGGCATACTCCTCCAAGGATTCCGCGCCGGCGAGGTATGCGTCCCGAAGGCGTTCCATACGTTTTTGTATCCCGGCCTTATGCTGCTGCAAAAGGGATAGTTCATCGGCAGCATTTGAGCTTGTCTGCCTAATATTAAAGCTCAACGGCTCAGAGGCTGTGGCATCGGCCCGGAGCCTGGCAAGGATAGATTCCTTTAGGGTATCACCGGAAATATGCTGAGAGGTTTTGCAGCGGCCGCGTACATAGTTGTTACATTTCCAGTAGTTGGGCTTTGCAAAAATCATAGTGCCACCGCAGGAGGCACAGCGGACAACACCCGAGATCCAATCCTTGCCGCTGCCCAGAGGACGACCATGGTACTTGTGCATTGCCTTGAGCTGGGAAATGCGGTCTTGGGCGGCGTTCCAGATGTTACTATCCACAAGAGACTCATGCTTTCCGTCCACCACCAGAATATTGGGGTCATCGTAGTTTCTGCGGGTACGTCCGGCAGGGTTCCAGCGCAGCTTTCCTATATACACGGGATTGCGGAGTATGTATTCCACGGCGCGGTTATCAAAGGCGGAGCCGCGATGGGTTTTGATGCCCATATCATTGAGCCAACGGGCGATGGGAAAGAAACCCTGTCCGGAGAGAAAGCGGCTGAACATCTCCCGGACATAGGAGGCCTCCGGCTCCAAGGGGACAAGAATGCCATCCTGAGCGGCATAGCCAAAGGATGGGGTAGACTGCAGCTCACCCCGGCGGTGCTTTTCCTCCATGCCGCGCTTGACATCCTCCGCTAGATTGATGGAGTAGTATTCGTCCATGGCCTCGATCATGGCCTCCATGATAATGCCCAGCTTGCCCTCAGCAATGGGCTCCTTGATGGAGATAACCTCAATGTGGAGCTGCTTGCGTAGGATGGATTTGTAGAGCACGGCGTCGTCCCGGTTCCGGGCGAAGCGGGAGAACTTCCACAGGAGAATGGCGTCGAAAGGCTTAGGCTTCTGCTTGGCCGAGCCGATGAGGCGGCGAAATTCATCGCGCCCGGTGACCCGGCGACCGGACTTGGCCTCATCCACGAATACAAACTCATCCGGTACAATATAGCCGTTGGCGGAGCCCCACTTGCGAATCTCCACCAGCTGGGAGGCGGGGGAGAGCTCCACCTGATCGTCGGTAGATACGCGGATATAGGCGGCGGCCAGGCGGCAATCCTCAGGAGACATGTATTTTGCTCCCTTCAGATTGCCTGCGTTCCTCGGCTCGATCTATTTCCCGGCAGAGCTGCTTTACTGCCGCTGCGGTGAGGTGCAGGCCATGCCGCCTGTTCAGCACATGAGTGATGAGGCCGGGGAGCCAGCCGTATGCATGGAAGCGGCGAAAATCCTCAAGGATAGAGGGGGAGAGCGTGTCTTTCATTCGAATCACCTCAAACTGGTAATATTTATTTAAAGACAATTATCCGATGTACCTCATTTATTCATAAAGAATCTTTTTATGCTGCCATGGTTGTTCCGCAATTGAAAAAGGATACTGCCAGACGTTTCTATAGCTATCCTTTTTTGCGGAATATATACAGTTTATCACAAGACAAATTGAAATACAAGCGAAAAAATGATGAATTGATCGAACAGAACAAAACCACGCAGAAGTTACTGGCGGAGCCGGTGGAGAAAACGGGGGATAAATCTGAATGCTCTTGCCATGGCGCCAGGCGCGTGCGAAGGGGAAAAAGCCGGAAAGTATGGGTCGGGAACGGCATAGGAATGAAGGAGGTGATTTTGCATGGCAAGAAAGCAATGGGAACCCATCATTTTAAAGGCTTATGTGAAGACAAGGGACGGCATTGAGGTGGATGTGGACACTCTCACTCCGGAGCAGAAGCGAAAATTTGCCACGCATATGAAAATTACCTACTTGAACGCTCTGTTCCGGGGCCAGGCGGTGTTTTGCCGGGCGGGACACCGTGGGCATGACCGAGACGGCCATTCTGAAGACCGCCGCTCACGAGCTGACCCACTTCATCCAGGCCAACAGCGCCCAGTATGAGGCGCTGAAGTCCTTCGTGGTAAATAAGCTGACCCATGAGGAGGGCGTGAGCTTTGAGGATCTAGTGGCGGACAAGCAGCGCCGGGAGCCGGGCCTTGAGTACGACGAGGCCGTGGACGAGGTGGTGGCCGACGCCTGCGAGATGATGCTGGGGGACAGCACGGTGGTGGAGCAGCTGGCAAAGGAAAACCGCAGCCTGGCGGAAAAAATCCGGGACTGGCTGCGGGAATGGGTGGAAAACCTGAAGACCGCCCTGGAGGGCCTGCAGGCGGACCGCACGGAGAGCCGCGCCATGATGCAGTACGCCCGGGAGCTGCAGGAGATTTGGGACAACGCCCTGATGGACGCTGCCCGGAATAACCGGGGGACGATTGAGAAGGCCGCTCCGGCGGAGAGCCGGCAGCAAGCGCGGGTCGGAACGGACGAAGAGAGCGGCAAACCCATCTACCAGGCGAATTTCCCAAAAGGAACGCCAAAGGCGGCCAAGGCCCAGCGCATACTCTCCCTCATTCAAAATGTTTGGAGTAAAAAGCCCATCTCTCTTGTGGTGCGGGATGCTGACGGCAGAGCCCGGACGATAGAAGCCCGATTTGATCCGGTCTACATTGAAGAAGAGGGAGTTCAAACAGACGCGAAAAAGCTGATGGGAGGAAACCGTCACGGGAATGCAGCAGAACAGCGTGTCACGCTGGATCTGGCTGACGACTATTACGAAATCGCCGCAGAATCCACCTACAATTACTCCAAGTCTGAAACAGGGAAGTCGAGCGCCACGCATAAAGGCGTAAAGCAATGGCATTATTTCATCAATGATATTCTGTTCCAGGAGTATGGGGAAAAAGAAACCACCCCGTATCGCGTGACGATTAATGTCAAGGAACGGAGTGATGGTGAATTTGTGTATAGCTTCAGCGCCGAGCGGCAAAATGAAAGGTCGAGCACCCGGCGGACTTTACATGCCGACGTTAACCAAACCGCCAAAGGCGGAGAGGCCAATGCTCAACCTTCTGTAAATAGTATACGCCAAAGTAATGATAATAGTCAAGAAAAATCTTCCGACAAGGTGCAAAGCTCCATGCGGGACAGTGCCGGCCGGGAGCTGACGGAGGCCCAGCAGGCGTATTTCAAGGACAGCAAGGTGCGGGACGCGGACGGGAATCTGCTGGTGATGTACCATCAAACGGATGGCACATTTACAGTGTTTGATACCAAGCATAAAGGCGCCGGAGCCGGTGATGATGAAACCCCATTTGGCATTTTCCTAAAGAGAACGCCGAGGAATATTGGCGTGCGAGGGGAAAAGCAGATGGAGCTCTATGCGGACATTAGAAACCCACTGCGGGTGCGTGACCGCACAGAACTGGTAAGTAAGCTGCGAGAACTGTCTGTGGATTACGCACAGCTGAAGGATGAGTCTGCACAAATCGATAAAGAGTATGGAGCGAAATTTGAGGAGGCCAAGAACGCATTTAAGAGCTTCCTTATCCAGTGGCGTAAAAACAATCCGGATGCGCCGCCGCGGGCTGCTTATGATGCAGATGGGTTTGACACTGCATTTAATGCGGAAGATAACGTAGTAAAAGAATGGACGCGCGCAAAAGACGAACTTGCCCTGCGGGCGAAAACATCCATCACACAGGCGCTGCGAGATAATGGGTACGATGGTGTGATCCTTGAAAATGACAAGGGAAGCTGGGGGCGCAGCACGGACGCGTATATCGCATTGGATGCAAATCAGGTTAAAAACACTACAAACAAGACCCCCACGGCGGATCCGGACATCCGCTACCAGCAGCGGGACAACCTCAAAGAGGAGTACCATTTGACGGACGATGAGGAATCTGCTATCATCAGTTATAAATCCGGGGACAGCTATACACTCAACGGAAAGCTGACCGCGAGAGCGGAGCTGACGGAGTATCAGAGGAAGTTGCGGGACAACCTGGACGCGGCGCTGGAGAAGCTGCCGGTCTACCGAGGGGAGGTATACCGCCACTATAACTTTGACGACTTCGGCGGCTTCGATGCAATGATGGAGTTTTTGGAACTGTTTGAGAAGGATGAACCGACTGCATTGGGAGGCTATTTGTCGTGCAGTACGGTGCGCAACGAGGACAGAACCGGAGGGAAGTACACGGTCAACATGGTGGTCCAGTCCGATAATGGGAGAAGACTGGCGGGCTTCGGGAGAAACACGGAAAACGAGATCCTTCTTCCAAGGGACACCAAGCTTGTTCCGTACCGGATGGAACGGATGGGACCGACGAGCATTCGAGTTTATGTAAGGGAGGAGACAATCAGCGATGCAGGAAAGACCAATGATTCCGCACTATCAGGTGTGCGCGGGATGCGAAAAGGCACACAGAGGAGTGAAGATCTGCGACAGGTACCCGGAGGGGATCCCGGAAAAGTACAGAGTGAGGTGGGAAGGTCTGCCGGACGAAACGGGGATCGCGGAGGAATGCCCGGACTTCGAGAAGGAGAAGGATCCGCATCGCTGGACGCCACCGGAGTGGAGGAAAATCATAGAGGATATGAGACGCGAGGCGGCGAAGGAGAAGGCGTAAAAAACCAGCAGCGGGAACCGCGTCTGTCGGACCGGGACGTGCTGCGCATGGCGGCGGACATGGCCCAAAGGGACAGAAGCCAGCGCTGGAGCGTGGATGACCTGAACCGGTTTGACCTGCTCCAACGGAAGCTGCTGCAGCTGGACGAGGCCAACGCGGAGCTGGAGGCCCTGAAGGAGGAGCGAAAGGTCCTGCTGGCCGGCCGGAAGGTGAAGGAGCTGACCCGGGAGGAGCAGTTTGAGTTGGCCCAAAATAGAAACCGCACCGAGACCCAAAAGGGCAAGATGTTCGTGAACCGTATTCAACGAGTAGCTCGCAATAATATATCCTGATGCTTCTTTTCTCTATAGATACAATCCGTATTGCTTCTGCGGTGTCCATACCACGTTTTTTCTTGCCAAAGGTGTATTGTATTTTTACAGGCAACCGGGTTTTCTAAAAAATACAGTTGAAAATTGTAGAGAAACGGGGTATAATACCTCCATAAACGAACTAACGGAGGATCTCAATATGATCGAAATCACAAAAGACACCATTATCGGTGATATTTTGGACGTTGCTCCCCAGACGGCTCCCATTTTTCTGTCCATCGGCATGCATTGCTTGGGCTGCCCCTCGTCCCGCGGCGAGACGGTGGAGGAGGCCTGCATGGTACACGGCGTGGATTGCGAAAAGCTGCTGGCCATTGTGAACGAAGAAGCCAATAAGTAATCAATTCGGCAAGCGCATACGGCTATAGCCGTATGCGCTTCTCTATGTCCGGAGGTAGAGAACTATGATTGAGAAACTTCATCTGCAGCCCCGGCTGCACCTTTTGGCCGATTTGGTGCCACAGGGCGCCAAGCTGGCCGATATTGGAACGGATCACGGTTACCTGCCGGTATATCTGCTGCAAAAGGGCAGGATCGCTTCCGCCATCGCTGCCGACATCGGCCGGGCGCCCTTGGAGCACGCCCGGCGTACTGCGCGGCAGTATGGTGTGGAAGATGATATGCGCTTTCTCTGCTGCGATGGGCTGCAGGGCATCGGCCCGGAGGACGTTGATACGGTGGTTGTTGCCGGCATGGGCGGTGAAACCATCATACACATTCTTTCTCAAGCCTCTTGGACAAAGGCGGGCAGTACGCTTCTGCTGCTGCAACCTATGACGAAGCAGGAGGATCTGCGCCGCTGGCTCAATGAAAACGGCTATGCCCAGTGTGCGGAGCGGCTGGTGCAGGACAAGGAGTACTTATACCCCATTTTCACCGTCTACGGAGGCCCCCAGCCGCCTCTTTCCGTGGCGGAGATATACGGTGGTGTAGATATTGAGGTGGACCCCCTGGCAAGGGAATATCTTACCCAGCGTATCCGCCGCCTGGAGCAAGCGGAGCAGGGACTTGCGAAAAGCAGCGCAGGTGAAAATCACCTGCAGTCCCGGGAATTGGGAAGAATCAAGCAAGCACTTATAGAGAGGAGGGCACAGCTATGATAACCGTTCGGGATGTGGAAAGCACCCTTTATAATTGGGCTCCGTCTGGCCTGGCAGCAAGCTGGGACAATGTGGGATTGCTGGTGGGGGCCCCAGACCGAGAGGTCAAAAAAATCCTAACAACCTTAGATATTACGGAATCCGTGGTGGACGAAGCCGTGCAGACCGGCGCTGACCTCATCGTGGCCCATCATCCGGTGATGAACTGTACCTGGCATCCGGTGCAGACCCTGCGTACGGACGACCGCCAGGGCCGCATCCTCACGGGACTGGTGGAAAACCATATTTCCGCCATCTGTATGCACACGAATCTGGATGCAGCCGATGGCGGTGTCAACGATTCTTTGGCGGAAAAGCTTGGCCTTTTGCAGACAGAATACCTGACTGATGAAAAAATTGGCCGCGTGGGCACATTAAAATGCCAAATACCCCTTGTGGAGTTCACCCGGTTTGTGGTAAAATCATTAGGATGCAATGGGTTGCGCTATACAGATTGCGGCAGACCCGTACACCGTGTGGCGGTGGGCGGCGGTGCCTGCGGCGAATATATCGCACAGGCTATTGCATTGGGCTGCGATACTTTTGTCACGTCCGATCTTCGTTACCACGATTTTCTGGACACAAAGGAGCTGAACCTCATCGACGCCGGGCATTTTCCCACGGAACAGGTCATTGTTCCGGAGCTGTGCCGGCGGCTGCAGGCGGCATTTTCCGCAGTTTCCGTTTCCACTTCGATCTCGCATCAAAGCGAGATCATCCAATACTGCATTTGAAGGAGAGAGTAAACTATGTCCGGACATTCCAAGTGGCACAATATTCAAAAAACAAAGGGGGCGGCTGACGCCAAGCGCAGCGCTGCCTTTACCAAGATCGCCAAGGAGATCATCGTGGCGGTGAAGCAGGGGGGCAGCGGCGACCCTGCTAATAACTCCCGCCTGGCTACCGTTATAGCCAAGGCCAAGGCTGCCAATATGCCCAATGACAACATTAAGCGCACCATCGATAAGGCCCTGGGTGCCGGCAATACCGACAACTATGAGTCTGTTACTTACGAGGGCTATGGCCCCTGCGGCGTGGCAGTCATCGTGGAAGCCCTTACCGACAACCGCCAGCGCACAGCTCCGGAGATCCGCCATTACTTCGATAAGTATGGCAAGGGAATGGGCGCCCAGGGCTGCGTCAGCTGGAGCTTTGACCGCAAGGGCGTCATCGTTATCAGCAACGAGGATGAGGAGTTGGATGAGGACACTGTGATGATGGACGCTCTGGATTCCGGTGCGGAGGATTTCTCTGCCGACGGCCCTGTGTTTGAGATCACCACCGACCCTGATTCCTTTAACGACGTGGTAGCCGCCCTGGAGCAGAAGGGCTACACCTTCGAGAGCGCCGAGCTGGAGATGGTGCCCCAGAACTATGTTACCATGACCGGCGAGGACGATGTGAAGAACATGGAAAAGCTGCTGGACATGCTGGATGACAACGAGGATGTCCAAAATGTGTGGCACAACTGGCAACAGGATTGATTTTACCGCAATAAAACGCACCCCGATGAGGGGTGCGTTTTTTTCGTCTAAACCAGTTCATTCCCTCATACAGTAGAGCAAACGACTATGACGGCCTTGCCGTTTGCAGGAGAAAGGAATGGTTGGAAATGATAAGTCAGGTCACGGACATTTATGAGAGCATAGCCCAGCGAACGGACGGCAACATCTATATCGGCGTAGTGGGGCCGGTGCGCACCGGCAAGTCCACCTTTATCAAGCGTTTCATGCAGACCCTGGTGCTGCCCCGGATGGAAAATGGCTTTCGCCGGGATCGAGCCACCGACGAGCTGCCACAAAGCGGCTCTGGCCGCACCATCATGACGGCCGAGCCTAAATTCGTACCGGAGGAGGCCGCCCATATCAAACTGGCCGGTGGAGCGGAGTTCGGCGTCCGGCTGGTGGACTGCGTAGGGTACCTGATTCCCGGCGCCATGGGGCAATTTGAAGATCTGGCGCCCCGAATGGTCATGACACCGTGGTTCGACCACGAGATCCCCATGGCCGAGGCGGCGGAGATTGGCACCCGGAAGGTCATCTCTGAGCATGCTACCGTAGGCATCGTCATCACTACCGACGGCACCATAACGGAGATTCCGCGGGAGGATTATTTGGAAGCGGAGGATCGAGCCATCCGGGAACTGCAGGCCATCGGAAAGCCTTTTGTAGTGCTGGTCAATAGCGCCGAACCGGGGAGTCCCGAGGCAGCGGCCATCGCCAAGGAGCTTGCTGCAAAATACGATGCCAAATGCTTACCGGTGAATTGTCTGCAGCTTGATGAAAAAGAGATCCAACGGATCATTCTGGCGCTTTTATACGAATTTCCCCTACAGGAGCTGGATGTATTTTTCCCGTCGTGGGTAGATTCACTTCCGAAGGAGCACCCCATCAAAAAGGGGCTGGTGGAGCTGGTTTCCAAGCAGGGAAACAGACTCACACATATGCGGCAGATGGAGGGGATTGGATCGGAACTGGAGACCAGTGACCTGGTAGCCGAGGCTAAAATGCTGCAGATGGACTTGGGACAGGGAAAAACAGCGCTGGAAATCCAGCCACCCCGCAGCTTATTTTACGAAACTGTTAGTAAGGTAATCAGCTTTACAGTTAAGGATGACGGCGACCTGATGAACTTATTGACCGATTTATCCCAGGTCCGACAGAAATATGACAAGGTTGCTCCGGCCCTGCAGGATGCCTACCGCACCGGCTATGGTATCGTGGCTCCCGGGCTGGATGAATTGGCCTTAGAGGATCCGGAGATCGTCCGGCAAGGGGGACGCTATAGCCTTAAAATGAAGGCCAGTGCGCCCTCCATCCACATGATTCGGGCAGACATCGAGACCACAGTCTCGCCTATTGTTGGAGACGAAAAGCAATCCGAGGACATGGTGAATTACCTACTGCAGCAGTTTGAGGGGGACACCAACAAGCTTTGGCAATCCAATATTTTTGGCCGCAGCTTTAATGAGATCGTGGGGGATGACCTGCAGGCCAAGCTGAAACGGATGCCGGAGCCTGCCCAGAAAAAAATGCAGGAAGCCCTGGAGCGTATCATCAATGAAGGAGGCGGTGGCTTGATCTGTATAATACTGTAAAGGCAACTAATTTTACAGCATACAAGGCGGATGCATAAGGCGTCCGTCTTGTATTTTATAAAAAACCGTGGTATGATATGAAAAAAGGGAGGAGGACGCTTATGCTGCTTGCTATTGACATAGGAAATTCCAACATCAGTGTGGGCCTGTTCGGAAAGGGAAGGGACCTGAAGTTCCTGGCGTCTATCGACACGGACAGCCGCAAGACCGCCGACCAGATCAGCATTGATCTGATGAACCTATTCGCCCTATACGGCTATGACATCCATAAAGTCACCGGGGCCATCTTTTCCAGCGTCGTTCCCGGAATAAATTTTATGATGCACAAGGCTCTGACTCGCCTGCTGGGGAAGGAGCCCATGGTGGTGGGCCCCGGCATTAAAACGGGCCTGAATATCCGGATGGAGGTCCATAATCAGCTTGGCACCGACCTGGTGGCCAATGCCGTGGCCGCCGTGGAGAAATACCAAGCCCCCATTATTATGATCGAGATGGGCACGGCCACCACCATTTCCTATATCTCCCGGCAAAAGACCTACGAGGGAGGCATGATGTTCCCGGGGGTGCGGCTGTCGCTGGATGCACTGTCGGAGCACTCGGCGCTGCTGCAGAATGTAGCCCTGCAGCACCCTACCAGGAATCTTATCGGCAAAAACACCGAGGATTGTATGCGCAACGGCATCGTCTACGGCACGGCGGGGATGCTGGACGGTATCATTGACCGCATGAAGGAGATCATCCCCGGTGAAAACCCCACCATTGTAGCCACCGGCAGTAACGCCCCCGTCATTGTGCGCTACTGCCGCAATCAGATCATTTACGATAAGTACCTGCTCATGGAGGGCTTGCAGCTGATTTATCTGAAGAACAGGGAAAAGTAAAATACGAACAGGGCTCAGCAGCCAAACGGCTGCCGAGCCCTGTTGTTATAAGTTTATTTAATGCAGATCACTTTGCAAGCACTTTCTTCAGCTTGGCAAACCGGGGCAGGGAATCCTGCTTGGGCAGATCCGGCTCTCCCTGGATCAGCGGCAGAGCATACTCAATAAAGCGGTGGGTGACGCCGGTGCCATCCTCGTTGATCCACTCCCGGGGGATCTTCTTCTCCACGTTGGCCACCTCCATCAGCGGTACCAGCTTGGTTTTGCAGGCGTAGTGTCCGTTCTGAATGCCACGCTCAAAGGCGATCATACGGCCGTTGATGCCTGCAATGGCGTTCTCCACGGCGGCCTTACCGGCCATAAAGGACTCCTCAATGTCTGTTTCGGAGGCCAGGTGTGCGCCGCAGCGCTGCAGCAGATTCAGCTCGATTCCACGGACCTTGGCGCCGGTCTCCTCCTTAATGACCTCCGCCAGGATAGCGGCCAGACCACCCATCTGCGCGTGGCCGAAGCCATCTGTTTTCTCCACCTTGGCATCGGATACAAAGCCGCCGTCGGCATAGTGGATGCCCTCGGACACCGCCACCAGGCAGTTGCCCTTTTCGGCATAGATCCGCTTGACATCCTCAATGAACTTGGGCATGTCAAAGTCCGTCTCCGGCAGATAGATGAGGTCGGGGCCGGCGCCGTATTCACCGGCCAGGGCGGAAGCTGCGGCCAGCCAGCCTGCGTGGCGGCCCATGATCTCCATAATGACGATCATGCCGGTGTCATACACATGGGAGTCCAGATACACCTCCATAAAAGACGTGGCGATGTACTTGGCGGCGGAGGCGTAGCCGGGGCAGTGATCCGTGCCGTAAAGGTCGTTGTCAATGGTTTTGGGTACGCCCATAACTCGGCACTCATAGCCCACAGACTGCATATACTGATTGATCTTGTTGCAGGTGTCCATGGAGTCGTTTCCGCCGTTATAGAAGAAGTAGCGCACATCGTATTTCTTAAATATTTCCAGGATCCGCTTGAAATCCGTGTCGTCCACAGCGGGGTCGGCCAGCTTATAGCGGCAGGATCCCAAAGCAGAGGAGGGAGTGTACTTCAGCAGGCGCAGCTCCTCGGGATCCTCCTGACCCATATCGAATAGTCGGTCGTTCAATACACCTTTGATGCCGTGCTCGGCACCCAAAACCCTGGTGATGACGCCACTTTTCAGCGCCGTGTCAATGACACCGTAGGCACTGGCGTTGATAACGGAAGTGGGGCCACCGGATTGGCCGATGATACAGGCGCCTTTGAGAACATTCATGAAATAAACTCCTCCTAAAACAAAATGTATTGGAATATTTTACGACTTTTTACTGAATCTATATTACCATAAAACTTCCAAAATGTAAACGCATAACCCTTGCAAAATTAAATTTCTGTGGTAGAATTAAAAAGGAAATTATAGATTTAAAATAATGCTGGGTATGATGCTATGCAAATAGAAAGTGTAAGCTTGAAAATAAAAGCTATCGGCCATCAGTTGGAAATTCCACTGGAAGCATGGCAAGTCGATATCATATCGAGAATGCTTGGATTATGTGTCGATACAAAGAGCTTAGCAAACTATAAAATGGCAAGTAAAGAAACCGTTGATGCGCATATGGAAATGTATTATAAGGCAATTAGGGAAATGGCTTGCAAATCAGAGTTTTAAAATTTATTGAAAAGGAGATATATCTATGCCACTGGTTACTTCTAAGGAAATGTTTGAAAAGGCCTATAAGGGCGGCTACGCCATCGGTGCATTCAATGTAAACAATATGGAGATCATTCAGGGCATCACCGGCGCCGCCTCCAAGCTCAATGCCCCGGTGATTCTGCAGGTGTCCAAGGGCGCCCGGGCTTATGCCAACCGCACCTATCTGATGAAGCTGGTGGAGGCCGCCGTCATTGAAACGGGTCTGCCTATCTGCCTGCACCTGGATCATGGCGACAGCTTTGAGCTGTGCAAGAGCTGCATTGACGACGGCTTCACCTCCGTGATGATCGACGCATCCTCCAAGCCCTTTGCTGAGAATATCGCCCTGACCCGCCAGGTGGTGGAATATGCCCACGATCATGGCGTGGTGGTAGAAGCTGAGCTTGGCACTCTGGCCGGCATTGAGGACGAGGTAAACGTATCCGCCGAGGATTCCTCCTACACTCGCCCCGAGGAGGTGCAGGAATTTGTGGATAAGACCGGCTGCGACTCCCTGGCTATCGCTATCGGTACCAGCCACGGTGCTTACAAGTTCAAGCCCGGTACTAAGCCCCAGCTGCGCTTCGATGTGCTGGAGGAGGTGGAGAAGAAGCTTCCCGGCTTCCCCATCGTGCTGCATGGCTCCTCCTCCGTGCCCCAGGAATTTGTGGCGAAAATCAACCAGTACGGCGGCAATATGCCCGGCGCTATCGGCGTACCGGAGGATCAGCTGCGCAAGGCTGCATCCATGGCTGTATGTAAGATTAACATCGACTCTGACCTGCGTCTGGCCATGACTGCGTCCATACGGGAGTACATGGCACTGCATCCTGATCATTTTGATCCCCGCCAGTATCTCAAGCCTGCTCGCCAGGCCATTGAGGACATGGTAGCCCATAAAATCGTGGACGTGCTGGGCTGCGATGGCAAGGCATTCTGATCCAAGCGTTATTAAAAAATGTCCCTCGCCTTTTTAGGCGGGTGTTCGTAAAACAGTTAATCCGACCTATGGTCACGATCATAGGTCGGATTTTTTGTAAAAGGTATCGATTTAGGAAAGGCTCCCTTGTGTAAAGGGAGCTGTCAGCCGTTAGGCTGACTGAGGGATTGTTCCCTTGCCGGCGACGACCGGTTTACGCCGTGCCACCTCCTTTTGCACAAGGGAGGCTTTGGTATGGTCAAAACCACGCACTGCACGATACACCGAAGTGTGTATAGAAGTGCGCCCTTGACCTGTTCAATAAATTGAAATTGTTTATCAGTATTCAATCACAATTCTCGAACACATTCTGCAAAGATATGCTGTGGGATATTCAGGAAAAAACTCAGTCATATGCGGTCGCAAATACACTGCATTGTGTTTCTTCATTTCATGTTCGGTATATAGTTTTGGGCTTTTCTCGCCATCTGGAAGAAAATACACACCGCCTCTGCTCCTAAGCTTTCCTTTTTCCATTTCGGTATTGCAATAAGAACACTTCATGCTATACACCTCCTCGTCAACTTCCCATTTGTCAGCCCGATATATCTGTCATTTTCTTTATGGTACTAAAACATTGGACTATACGCAAGAAAACAATCTATGAACAAAAAAGAGGGCAGCCGTTGGCTGCCCTCAAAAACCGTTTTATGACCACCGCCCGTTGGGGCGAGGGACATTTTTTTCTTGCCCGAATTTGACGTATTTCACACCCTCATAGCGATATAATCAAGCAGGAGCAGGGGAGGTGAGACCCATGTGCATCTACATAGACCGGGTGTTTGCCTTAAATCTGGCGGTGGATTATCTGCTTCTGCTAACAGCAGCCAGGTTGGCGGGTACACCTTTGCGGCGTCTGCGGTTTTTGCTGTGCGGCGCGGCAGGCGGGCTATACGCGATCGCCGTATTCCTGCCAGGCCTGAGCTGGCTGGCCCATCCGGTCGGGAAAGCTATCGCAGGCGCAGCTTTAGCCTGGGCAGCCTTCGGCCGGGAGCGGCATACGCTGAAGCTTGTGGGACTATTTTTCCTCCTTTCCGGAGCGTTGGCCGGTGTGATCCTTGCGTTGGGATTCTGCATTGGTGCCCCGGAGCTCCTTTGGAAAAAAATCTATCGGGCGGAGATTGATTGGAAGCTGCTATTAGGCGGCACAGCGACGCTGTCCGCCGTGCTGCATCTGCTGTTTCGACAGGGAGCCAGACATGGAGGGGAATTAATGAAAATTCGGGTGGCAATCGGTGGAAAGGAAAGTAGCTTTACAGCACTTCATGATACAGGAAATACTCTGCGTAACCCTGTGGATGGCCGGCCGGTTTTGGTGATGGAACAGGCGGCGGTCATGGATCTGCTGCCAGCGGCAGATGCGGCGATCCTGCGGGAAAAACCTACACCGGAGATAGCCATGGCAAGGCTCTACGCCGCAGGAAGCAGGCTTCATTTTACACTGCTTCCGTTTCGCAGTGTAGGGACGAAATCCGGCTTGCTGCTTGCGGTACGCAGCGACTACATCGCCCTGCACCGCAGAAGGATCCCCCGCACGCTCATTGCCCTATCTGTCGGGCCGTTGAGTGACGGCGGCGGATACTGCGCCCTGTGGGGCGGCACAGAAAGGGGGAGGGAACATGAAAAAGCTCCTGCTGCAGCTTCGGATTTGGCTGCTTCGGATCGCCAGGCCGGATAAGATTATGTACATAGGCGGCAGTGACACGCTGCCGCAGCCACTGTCACGAACCGAGGAGGCCCAGCTCATTGCGCAGATGGACCAGGGAGATTTTTCCGTCCGACAAACGCTCATTGAGCGGAACCTACGGCTGGTAGTATACCTGGCCCGCCGGTTTGAAAACACGGGGGTCAATATGGAGGACCTTATCTCCATCGGTACGATCGGGCTCATCAAGGCCATCAACACCTTTCGGGCGGATAAAAACATCAAGCTGGCCACCTATGCCTCCCGTTGCATCGAAAACGAGATTCTTATGTTTCTACGCAAAAACTCCGCCCAGCGGACGGAAATCAGCTTTGACGAGCCCCTGAGCACGGATTGGGATGGAAAGGAGCTGCTGCTCAGCGATGTTTTGGGTACAGATGGCGACACAGTGATGCGCCCCATCGAAGCAGATGTAGACCGGAAGCTCCTGCAGGACGCCGTAGGAAAGCTCTCCTCCCGAGAGCAGGATATTATCACCCTCCGATTTGGGCTGGGCGGGAAAAAGGAGATGACACAGAAGGAGGTAGCCGATCATATGGGCATCTCTCAATCATACATCTCCCGGCTGGAAAAGCGGATCATCCTGCGCCTTCGCCGTGAAATTCTGAAAATGAGCTAAAAAAGTGCCGGATCAGTGATCCGGCACTTTAAGCTTGTCAAATAGGCGGAAAAATACTATAACAGAAGGAACAGAAGGGAAAGACGTGCGAGGGAAGCGCAAAAAGGCTGTCCCACACCATTGGATCTGATGCTATAGTTTATTGGAATAAGGGCCACCATACTGGCTGATTATAACAGCTGCCAGCTTAGGGTTGGGGTTTGCGATGCGCACGGGGTACTGCAGCTTTTTTTCATATACAAACATCAGCTATTTCCTCCTTCATCCCAGGGCCACGGATCATGGAGCCAGCGGTAGCTCCCGGGCGTTATATCGGTTTGCAGCACCGGTCCATAGGTCTCCTGGTAGCGCTTGCGTCCCTCTTGAGCCAGAGCAATATAGCTCCAATACAGCTCCAGCGCTTCCTTGTCGTCGGCATGGGTCGTCAGGTATAGCCCCAACTCATCCACAGCAAAATCCAGGGCCATCAGCTCAGAAAGCGCACTGTTTACGGCTGGAAATCGGCTTTTTAATTCCCGATGAAATGGCAGGTCCAAACCGGGAAACAGCGTTCCCTGCTGCAGCGCCTCACGCCGGTCATACTGCTTGGGATTCTTGCCCTGCATGGGGATATAGGGAAAAGCCAACGATGCACAAGCGCCGGGCAATGATCCCTGCTGCGTCGAGCAATTGGCCGTCTCCATTCCAGCAACTGATTTTTCCGAATACAAATATTTCTCCTCCTCATAGGCTTCTGTTCCCCTTGGGAACAATCCATTTTATGCCGCGGCGAAAGAATAGGGGACAGGGGATTCCAAAATGCCGCCCAATATGATAGAATAGCTTTGAATCAAGGCGCATATATTGACCCGAAAGGGGTGCTGCGCTGTGATTGTGTTTGTGTTGATGAAGAAAAGGACGGCCGCTGTGATTTGCGGGGCAACGGCTTTGGTGGCTGCCGCGGTGTGTGTTTTTGCCGCGCATCGGGACAAGCCGGTGGTCTCTCCGGAACCGGTCACCGCGCAGACGGTACTGGTGATAGACGCCGGCCACGGCGGCGAGGATGGCGGAGCCGTGTCCGCATCCGGCGTACCGGAAAGCACTATCAATTTGGCCATTGCGCAAAAAACACAGCTGCTGCTTGCTTTTGTAGGCCAGGTGACCATCATGACCCGGGAAGGGGAGGAGGCCATATATTCTCCGGATGCGCAGACCCTGCGGGAGAAAAAGGTATCTGACCTGTCCAACCGGGTCAAGCTGGTGAATGAAACCGCCGGGAGCATACTCCTCAGCATCCATCAAAACAGCCTGCCCGGCAGCAAGGTGCGAGGCGCGCAGGTCTTTTATAACGCCGTGGAGCCGGCCCAACAGATGGCCGTTTCCGTGCAGCAGGCGCTAAACAGCGCCGTTAACCATGGCAGTGGAAAAAATGCAAAGCAGATGGATGATTCCATATATCTCATGAAGAATATCTGCAGTCCCGGGATCCTGGTGGAGTGCGGATTTCTATCCAGCCCTGCAGAAGCGGAGCTTCTGCAAACGGACGATCACCAGCGGCGCCTTTCCGCCGCTATCGTGTCCGGATATTTACAGAGCAGAACGGAGAAGCGATCATGAAGGCGAAAACTATATTCTATTGCACAGAGTGCGGAAATGAGACGCCCAAGTGGGCGGGGCGCTGCAGCGCCTGCGGCGCTTGGAACTCCATTGTAGAGCATCCGGAGGAAAGGCGCCCCTCCGGCAAGGCAAAGAATCTTTTAAATAGATTACCTGTAAAGGCAGAAAGCATTACAGATTTGTGTGAGGATGAGGAGATCCGATTCTCCACCGGCATGGGCGAACTGGATCGTGTTTTGGGCGGCGGCGCCGTAAAGGGATCTCTGGTTCTGGTAGGCGGCGCACCGGGTATCGGCAAATCCACCCTGATGCTGCAGATTTGCAAGAAGCTGGGAGAGCAGTTTCGTGTATTATATATATCCGGAGAGGAATCTGTCCACCAACTGAAGCTGCGCGCCAAGCGGCTGCAGGCAGAGAGCAGCAGCCTTTACGTCCTTTCCGAGACGAATTTAGGCGATGTACTGGAGTGTGTGCAGCAGGAGCAGCCGGATGTCCTTATTGTGGACTCCATCCAGACCCTGTATAACGACGAGTTGAATTCTCCGGCGGGCAGTGTGGGCCAGGTGAAGGATTGTACCATGAAGCTGATGCAGCTGGCCAAAGAGGGAAACGTTACCGTTTTCGTTATAGGCCATGTGAATAAAGACGGCTTCATCGCCGGGCCAAAGGTCCTGGAGCACATGGTGGATTGCGTCCTATACTTTGAGGGGGAACAGCACATGGCCTATCGAATCCTCCGTGCCGCCAAAAATCGTTTCGGCGCCACCAACGAGATCGGCGTATTTGAGATGCTGGATATCGGCTTGCGAGAGGTAGAGAATCCCTCGGAAATGCTGCTCTCCGGTCGTCCCGAGGATGCTCCCGGCTCCTGTGTTACCTGTGTGATGGAGGGCGCACGGCCGGTCCTTGCCGAGGTGCAGGCCCTGGTGGCCCCATCCAACGCCAATTATCCCCGCCGCACCTGTAACGGCTTGGACTCCAACCGGGCTGCCATGCTCCTGGCGGTACTGGAAAAACGCGGCGGGCTAAAGGTCTCCCAGTGCGATGCATACTTCAATATCATCGGCGGACTGACCTTGGACGAGCCTGCCTCTGATTTGGCTGTTCTGACCGCCGTTGCTTCTAGCTATCTGGATAAGCCTATCCCCACTAAACTGGCAGCCATGGGTGAGGTGGGGCTTTCCGGTGAAATACGCAGCATCAACCACATAGAGCAGCGCCTTGCTGAGGTACAGCGCCTGGGCTTTACCCGGTGTATCGTCCCGGCGCAGCAGGCAGACAAGCTTCGTACATTAGGAAAGCTGCAGCTGATCCCGGCAAAAAATGTTGGTCAGGCCCTCCGGCTCCTTGCCCACGACAAATTATAAGTAAGGCGCGCATACCCTAAGCACAAAAACTGCTCCGTATGGCAATGTCATACGGAGCAGTTTTGCTTACTTTTTTTCTTTTAAATTCTGATCCAGCGGCTTCTTCCCGGCCACGGCACGGTAGTGGTTGATCTTATCCACCCGGCGCTGGTGCTTCATGGCCTTAGCCTTGTCCTTGGCCTTCTTTTCACGCATCTGCCGGTCCTTTTGCTTTTTCTCCCAGTATTCATTTTTTTCATCGTTTTCGAGATCCTTATACTTTTCCGGATGGCGGGCCCAATCGATCCGGTAATAGAGCAGGCCAAAGAAAAGCAGCGCACCCACCGCGATAACAGCGTAAAAGAATATATCCCACATAGCCCAACCTCCTTAAGTATTGTTTATAGTATACAGCATGGGCAGGCGGATTACAAGACAATTCTTATATTCCTCCATAGTGGAAGAATTCCTGTTGTTTTTATCGTAAATTGGGCGTATAATCAGCTTATACCATCGATTGACAGGGACAGAAACAGCTTTGCACCTGCCGGCGTATTTGCCCTTGTCAATCGATGGTAATAATCCTGCACACAGGGAGGAAGAAAGTATGTTTACAACCTTTAAGGAAATCGAATCCTATGTTCTGTCTCAGAATATGAAAAAGCGCATTGCATTGGCCAATGCTCATGACGAGCCGGCGCTGAGCGCCGTGGTCAATGCCAAGCGCAGAGGCGTGGTGGAAGGTACACTCATCGGCAAAAAGGCCGAGATCATCCAGATGCTCCACAACATGGGCGAAAGCGAAACTGACTATGAGATCATCGACTTTGATGGTGAGGAGCTGGAATCCGCCAAGATTGCCATTAAGCTGGTGAAGGAAGGGAAGGCCGACATCCCCATGAAGGGCATCC
>ENA-OUQH01000198-OUQH01000198.1-human-gut-metagenome-genome-assembly--contig:-NODE-198-length-48177-cov-34.224741_pt1 | contig 48177 bp, 34 predicted proteins | sample MGYA00237948_ERZ548828 | MGnify/ENA primary metagenome ERZ548828 (study PRJEB26490, sample SAMN05194711) | human gut metagenome | biome: terrestrial biome; feature: human-associated habitat; material...
ACCCACGACCCCGAGATTACAAATCACGTGCTCTGGCCAACTGAGCTATATCGGCAATGTTGTGAACCTTACTTTTTGTAAGGGATTGCAAAGATAGGCAGAAAATCTGAATCTGCAAACATTTTCGAAAAAAAGTTACATTTTTTCTAACATTTCCATGCATTTCGCGGCAATACCCTCTGCATCAAGCCCACATTCAGCCCTCTGGGAGGCCTGTTTGTCCTGTCCTATGAATTCGTCAGGTATTCCCAAGCCCTCAATCCGGATGAGATGCCCCTTCCCGGCCATATATTCGGTAACGGCTCCGAAAAGCCCTCCCTTGATACAGCCTTCTTCGACCGTGAGCACCTTTCCGCACTTGGCAGCCCTCTCCAGTATGTCTTCATCTATAGGCTTGATATACCTTATATCATATACGGCAACATTGATACCCGTCCTTTCATTGACAATGGCGGCAGCTTCTACGGCTCTGCACGCCTCCGGTCCGGCAGCGATGATCGCGAGGAGGTCACCCTCGAGCAGACACTCCCCTTTTCCCGGCATAAGCTCACTGAATTCCGCATTCCGCCAGTCGGTGCCTTCGCCGCATCCGCGCGGGTACCTTATTATAAAAGGACCGCCGTCGTATTTCAATGCGGTGAACATCAGCGATTTCAGTTCGGTTTCATTTCTCGGTGCGGAAACGACGCAGCCAGGAATCGACCTGTATGCGGCCATGTCATAGCATCCGTGATGGGTTGCACCATCCTCTCCGACCAGTCCGGCCCTGTCGAAGCAGAGCACTACCGGGAGATTCTGCAACGCCACATCATGGACTATCTCATCGTAGGCGCGCTGCGAGAATGACGAATATATATTGCAGAAAGGACGCATCCCGCCGGCAGCAAGGCCAGCCGAGAACGTGACCGCATGTTCTTCTTCGATACCGACATCGAAAAAGCGTTCCGGCATCTCATTGGCCAGGATATTCATGCCGCACCCCGTGGCCATCGCAGGCGTGATTCCCACTACCCTGTCATCCATCTTGGCAAGTTCCAGAAGGACCTGACCGAACACATCCTGATACCTGTCAGCAGGACGCTTGCCCGGCAGCCTCTCGCCGGTTTCAGGAACAAACCGGCCCGGAGCATGCCATACCGTAGGATTTGCCTCCGCAGGCGCATAGCCCTTGCCCTTTTTTGTTATCGTATGGAGAATCCTCGGGCCTTTAAGATCCTTGATACGGGTCAATGCTGTCAGGACGGCATTGATGTCATTTCCGTCGATAGGACCGAAATATCTGAATCCCAGCGACTCGAAAAGCGACCCGCCGAAATCATCTACCAGTGAGGACTTGGTCGAACGGACCAGGTTCTGCATCTTTTCACGCAGACGGCCTTCGCCCATCTTCTCCCAAATCTTGTTCTTTATCCTATTATAGGTGGGATCAGTAGTTATCTTGAGCAGATAATCGTGGAGACCGCCGGTATTCTTGTCAATGGAGCAATTGTTGTCATTGAGAATGATGAGGATGTCGCTCCTGCTGGCGCCGGCATTGTTCAGTCCCTCCAATGCGAGGCCGCCGGTCAAGGCACCGTCGCCGATGACGGCGATTACTTTTTCGTCAATGCCTCTGAGCTTTGCCGCATACGACATTCCCAGCGCAGCCGATATGGAAGTAGATGAATGTCCTACGCCGAATGCGTCATATTCACTCTCATCCCTTCTCGGAAATCCGCTGAGACCACCCTTCATCCTGTTATTCTTGAATGCTTCGCGACGACCGGTAAGAATCTTATGTGCATAGGCCTGATGTCCCACGTCATAAACGATCTTGTCGTGCGGAGTATCGAAAACATAATGAAGCCCCACAATCAGTTCGACTGCACCGAGGCTTGAACCGAGATGTCCCGGGTTGGTCGAACAACACTTTATTATATAGTCCCTGACCTCGGAACACAACTGAACGAGCCGGGTCCTGTCGAGTTTTCGCAAGTCGGCCGGACTATTTATATTATCTAGCATATGCAAATTCACGAATTTGTCACAAGGTACGAACATTTTCCGAGAGAATAAAACCATTTTCATTTTGTATTTTATGATTTATTCAATACCTTGCAAGGGCTTATCTGGGCTGAGGTGCCAGTTCGGGGCGCAGTAAGCCAATGAGCCAGATGCATCTGAAGATGGTGCAGACGTGATTGAAATCAAAAAACCAAAATATGACTAAAGTACAAAAACTAATGAATGACAGCGCAGTAGCCCGCTGGTCAGTGCTGGTGCTCATCGCACTCATGATGTTCTTCGGCTACATGTTCGTGGATGTCATGTCCCCTCTCAAATCACTCGTTGAAGAGAAGCTCAAATGGGACAGCACCGTATTCGGAACATACGCAGCTTCAGAGTTTTTCCTGAATGTATTCTGCTTCTTCCTGATTTTCGCGGGAATCATCCTTGACAAGATGGGTGTCCGTTTCACAGGACTTCTTTCAGCATCCCTGATGGTAGGCGGCGCGGTCATCAAATATATAGGTATCAGCGACTGGTTCCAAGCAACTGCGCTCTGCGGCTGGCTTGACAGCTGGTGGACAGCACTCCCTGGCAGCGCCAAAATGGCATGTCTCGGTTTCATGATCTTCGGCTGCGGTTGCGAAATGGCCGGCACCACTGTATCCAAGGCTATCGCCAAGTGGTTCAAAGGCAAGGAAATGGCATTGGCAATGGGTCTTGAGATGGCAATCGCACGTCTCGGCGTGTTCGCAGTAATGTGGATTTCACCTATGATCGCTTCCAAGTTCGACGGTTCAGTTGTCGCTCCTGTAGGATTCTGCACAGCACTTCTCGTAATCGGACTCCTCTTCTTCCTCATCTTCACATTCATGGACAGGAAGTTCGACAGCCAGCTTATCGAAGCGGGCCTCATGACAGCAGAGAAGTCTCCGGAAGACGAATTCCACCTCAGCGACCTCGGCAAAATCTTCAGCAGCAAGATGTTCTGGATTGTCGCTCTTCTCTGCGTCCTCTACTACAGCGCAATCTTCCCATTCCAGAGATATGCTCCTAACTACCTCGAGATAACTCTCGGCGTAACCGCTGAAACCGCTTCACGCCTGTTCAGCTGCTTCCCGATTCTTGCTATGGTGCTCACTCCGTTCCTCGGAGCCTTCCTCGATTTCAAAGGAAAGGGTGCATCAATGCTTATGGCCGGTGCCATCATCATGATCGTATGCCACCTCAGCTTTGCATTCCTGCTGCCTGCATTCCCTAGCAAGGCATTGGCACTCGTACTTATCGTTACACTCGGAGTATCATTCTCCCTCGTACCTGCAGCACTCTGGCCTTCAGTACCGAAAATCATTGACGAAAAAATCCTCGGATCAGCATACTGCCTCATTTTCTGGGTACAGAACATCGGTCTCTGTCTCGTTCCGCTTCTTATCGGCGCAACACTCCAGGGCACAGGCGGATACATGGTTCCGATGATTATCTTCTCTTCTTTCGGCGTTATGGCGTTCCTTCTCTCATTCCTGCTGAAGATTGAAGACAAGAAGAAAGGCTACGGACTTGAGCTTCCTAATGTTAAGGAAAAATAAGAAGTTCAATGATATCTGACAATAAAGGAATCCGGAACATCTCACGCTGGCTGGCATTGGCCTGTCTGGTAGTGCCGATGTTCGGTTCCTACTTCTTTGATGACATGTTCTCATCCCTGTCCCAGCTTTTCCGCAACCCGGAACTGCTGGAACTCGGATGGGATTCTGCTGATTATGGCGTATATGCCGGAGGATATTCTTTCCTCTGCGTATGGGGCGGACTGATAGTCTGCGGAATGCTGCTGGACAAATGGGGCGTCCGCGTCACAGGTTCCATCTTCGTGGGGCTCATGGCTGCGGGTGCCGCAATAGTAACATTGGCCATCACCTCAGGCATGACTCCGGAATCCTCTCTGGCATTGGCCTATGCCGGCTGCATGATTTTCGGTCTCGGAAGCGAGATCGCCGGGGTGGCTGTGACAAGGTCAATCGCAAAATGGTTCAAGGGGCACAATATGGCATTGGCAATGGGCCTCCAGCTAGCGATTGCGCGTCTGGGTACGGCTCTTGCGCTTATCCTGTCCCCGATTCTTGTGTCAGCGAAACCGGCAGGATGCTCCTACACACTCATGGAGACCGCCCGCCCTGCATTCGCCGGGCTCATACTCCTTCTTGCCGGAACCGTGCTTTGGGGAATTTTCGTCGCAATGGACGCAAGGTTCGATTCAATGACAGGCTCCACGGACAAAAAAGAGACAGCCGAAGAGGACAAATTCAAGTTCTCCGACATATTCAAAGTATTGGGCAACAAGTACTTCATCCTGTCCGCCCTGCTCTGCGTATTCTTCTACTGCAGCATCATCTCGTTCAAGAAATTCGCGACATCCATTCTGATTCCGAGATTTGACATTCCTGTGGAAAGCGCAAGTCTGATGGTGTCAATGATACCTTTCTTCACTGTGATCTTCGCGCCGCTATTCGGATTTCTCGTGGACAAGTCCGGTAAAGGGACAAGATGGATGATAGTAGGTTCCATCCTGGTATTGGCGGCACATCTGATGATTGCATTCGCACCTCAGGGAGCATCCGCGTTCGGTTACACTGCTATCGCCATGCTGGGTATCGGTTATTCTCTGGTACCTGCGGCACTCTGGCCTACCGTATCCAGGATTGTCCCGGAAAAGAACCTCGGTACTGCATATTCACTGATGTATTGGATCCAGAATATGGGCATGATGCTGGTTCCTGTGGCTGTCGGCTTCATCTTCAGGAATGAGGCGACAATGCCGGGAAACGCATTGCAGGAGCAGAGTGCCGCGCTTCATGCCGAGTTCATATTCATCTCGCTCAGCGTGCTCGCAATCGCGGTATCCGTAGTATTCGCAAAACTTTTCAAGAACGAACCTGACGCCTGACAATTCTACAGACCCCATAACACAATGAAAATCAAAACATTCAACAGGATGCTTCTGGCATTGTCCTGCGCGGCAGCCATTTCCGTCGGCTGCGACAAGCGCTCTGAAACTGAGCAAAAAGCGCCAAGCATCACGATTTCCGAGATTTCGGCAGGTGCCGAGTCGGTAACCTTTACAGTTTCAGCAGAAAATGCTGATAATGCCGCGTATCTGCTGATTCCAGCGAGCGGAAACACCCCTGATGCGAACAGCGTACTCTCCACCGGAACCAAAGTCAATCCTGCCGCAACAGGCTCATATACCGCAGAAGGACTGACTCCAGATACTGACTACATCATATATGTAGCGGCCAAGAACAAAACAAGGACAGTACTGGAATTCGTTCAGGTCCAGACGGATTCGAAATATGACGGGTCGTTTGTCGCAAAGGAGGCACTGGCCATGTACTACGGAAACAGGGACACGAGAAACAAGGAAAGGTACAACTATTATCTGGTTCTTTCGGATGTCGGTTTCGACTCCGACATGTATCCTAATCCGAACGGCGAATACTTCTTCCGCATTGACTTTTACTATGAGAAGGCTGAGGACCCTGACAATGCGGTGATTCCGGACGGAACTTACGGCTTCGACGGATTGAACGACGAGCCGGAGTCAGGTCTGCTAGGCAACAGGAGCGGATTCTTCAGGACTGACGACATGAGTTTCCACAAGGACAAGCACGACTTCGAGAATGCTACGTTCACTGTAACGACTACGGAGAAAGGCAAGAGATACCATCTCAAAGCCCTGCTGAACGACGGAAAAATGTATGAAATCACTTACGAAGGTGATATCAAGTTCGACAACCAGTCCGGAGAATCCACCGGAGGAAAGAAAGACCAGCTGCCGCCGCTTGAGAGCGATATCAATGCTGTATTCACAATCGGTGAAGGCTCCATTATCGCACAGCAGGACGACCTGAGCCAGGTAAGTCTTGCCTTCTCAGACATGGCGATTGAGGACGGGCAGCTTACTCCTCCAGGCAATCTGCTCAACATCAATATCATAACCGTTCTCCAAGATGGAAAGATACCTGAAAGGACATTCTCTATCCAGGCAGATGAATCCGAAAAGAATTTCATTATTCCGGGACAGGAGGAGTATGAGGCCGGCACCTACTACCCTGTATTCTCTTATGTGCAGAACTATGTGACTTCCAACTCCAGCACGACCGGATATGTCAATGGCGGTTCCGTTACAATAAAGAAGAGCGCCAAGGGTTATTCTTTCGACATTGACCTTACCACAAAGGACGGTCACAAGGTCACCGGCAAATACGACGGGGAGTTCCCGCTCTACGGCCCTGGCAATTCGACATTGACAGAAGACTATGAGATTCAGTTCCCGTCAGATACGAAGGCGACAGCCGTTTATTACGGAGACTACTATTCTACAAGTACCGGAAACTGGATGCTTGTCCTGATGCCTGAATCGGAGAAAGGTGACGCATTCTACATGGAGTGCTTCCGGAAGGACCTCGATTTCAGCAAAGGCTTTGCATACGGGACCTACACCCCTGAGACCACCGGAAAGGACATGACTTTCCTGCCGGGTGAGATCAATGACAATGGACAGCTTGCCTATACTTATTATGCTTACGTCGATGGCAACAACATCTACAATTACGCTCCTATAACAGGAGGAAGCGTGAGCGTAAGCCAGGACGGAGAAACGACGACCATCACCATCGAAGGCATTGACGACAGCGGTCACAAAGTCAGCGGAAAGTGGTCAGGATCATTGAACTCCATCGACAATTCTTCTGCGACGACAACTCAGGCCGGCAGAAGGACCACCGCAACCGCGGTAAAATGCAACAAGTTATTTTTCAACAAATAGTTAACGTCTTAAAACACAAACTTATGAGACATTCAGTTTTTTATGCATCTGCAGCCCTGCTCGCATTGGCAGCCTGCAAAAAGGATGAGCCGAAACTTGAGACACTGGCTCTCGAACCAGCTACGGCTGAGGTAATTACTGATGAGGTTCTGCCTGAGCTCAAACTCACTGCTACACCTGAAGGAATTCTGGAGGGCAAAACTATTACTTGGACATCTGACAAGCCTGAAATCGTCGCAATATCCGAAGATGGTGCACTCTCGCTCAAGGTAACTGATCTGGAAGAGTCTCAGACCGTAGTAATCACTGCTGCAGTAGAGGACAAGACCGCCACATGCACATTGACAGTCAAGGGTCTGATCGCAAGATATGAAATCATCGACATGACGGCAGAACTCGGATTCAAGATCCTGGACCGCAACGTCGGTGCGAAAACCGCTGACGAAGTCGGAAATTTCTACCAGTGGGGTAAAAACACTCCTGTAGCAGCCAACAATGACGCAGACGTGAACAGTAGCTACGATGCAGAGTGGAGCGCTTCCAGCACAGGTTTCTCTGACTGGTCAAAACCTGAGAATACCCCATGTCCTAAAGGATGGGGACTCCCTACCGAAGACCAGATGAAAGCCATCGATGACAAGACATACCTTCCATATTGGGGAGCAACTGACGAGGAGATAGCCGCAGTCAAGGCTATTCTCGACAAGATGCACCTTGTAAACACAGGTTCATTCGACAAGAGAAACACGACCGGCAAGACTCCTGACACTTACGTAAACTTCTGGAGCGCCGTATCAGGTGACAACGGCAACCACTGGATGTTCCAGTACAACAACTCTGACGGAGGAATGGTTTACATCGTAAAGACCGGAACTCCTGACCTCGCAATCCCTGTAAGGTGCGTGAAGAAGTAAAAACCGGGAACTGACACCTGCTGCCGACATTGTCAATGCAGGTACACAAATATTCCGCGCGGCTACATTCTCATCGGATGTAACCGCGCGGAATATTTGTATGATAACCACTTACGGAAGTTGGAATCCTGTAATTTTCATAACTCGTTCCGGATCTTCAGGGATACCTGTTATCGGCGTGCGCCTGTCAAGGGCACGGATTGCGGCCATCTCCTCCAGGGAAAGCTCAAAATCGAAAATATCGGCATTGGCCTGAATCCTTTCGCGATGGACACTCTTCGGGATCACGATGACACCGCACTGAACCTGATAGCGGAGGGCCACCTGACGGACCGATTTGCCATGCTTTTCTGCAATGGCGACAAGTGACGGTTCATCGAAAACTTCATTCATACGGCCTTGGCTGAAAGGCATATAGCCCTCATGCTGGATACCCAGACGGACCATCCATTCATGCTCCTCGTGACGCTGCGCCGTCAGATTCGTCTCAATCTGATTCACCGCGGGAACGACTTCGTTGTAACGGACAAGGTCAATGAGCCTGTCGGTATTGAAGTTCGAAACGCCGATGGCCCTGATAAGCCCCTCGCGGTACATCTTCTCCAGTTCCCGCCACGCGGCATAGACATTTCCGTAAGGCCAATGCAGGAGAACAAGGTCAATGTAATCCGTGCGGAGTTTGGTCAATGAATCATCGACCGCCTTCCGGGCATCATCGAATTCGTCACACCAAACCTTAGTCGTAAGGAAGATGTCGTGCCTGTCAATGCCGGAAGAGGCCACAGCTTCACCGACAAATTCTTCATTCATGTACATTCTTGCCGTGTCTATCATCCTGTAGCCAAGTTCAAGAGCAGAAGTAACGCTGTCAATGCACTCTGACGAGTCAGTTGACTTGAATGTGCCCAAGCCGAGCATCGGCATTGACACACCATTGTTCAATTTTACGCTGTCCATTCATCAAGTACTTTAATGTTCAAAATTTCGCATTCGGTTAAAACCTTTTAGCAGCTTGTGAAAAAAAATTGCTATTCATTATCCAAACTGGGGATATAATGTTACAAATATAACATTTTCACTGATTTTTTCAGGAACCGACAACTGTATGTTAAGAATATTTTTTATATTTGGGGATGCTGAAGGGGTCGTGCATATACCGAACAACCTTGCAAGATTCCTGCAACACCGACATTTCTAAAATAAAACTAAAGTTAAATCAAATGAAAAGGATTTTTTCTTTCCTTCTTGCGGCCGCTCTTTTCGTGACGGCATGCGACAAAAAAAATGGCGGAACAGACACTCCACCGGCGCCGGTAAACTCAGACTTCACAATCGAGCAGACTGCTTTGACACAGGGGTCGCTGGATGTGAAGATTACACCGAAGGACAATGAGGGTACTTATTACTTCAGTGTGATTTCCAAGAAAGAATGGCAGGCGAACTATCAGTCTGACACAGAAGTTCTTACTGCAGCCTACAAAACCTGGTTCGAGAATCTTGCCGCAAGTGCGGGAGTCTCCACTGAGGAACTTCTGAAGGATGCCCTCCTCAAGGGAATGCAGACTTATCAGTTCCGTCAGCTTGTTCCTGAGACAGAATACGTATTCTTCGTATATGGTGTCGATTATACAGGAACGGCTACAACCCCTGTTACAGTCCAGGAATTCGCTACTCCTAAGGTAACATTGAACCCGAACGCTACATTCACCATTACTCCTACCGAGATTGGTTCTACCTACTTCAAGGTCAACATCTCATGCAGCGACCCTAGCGTCTTTTACTACTATGACGTAATCCTGCCTGACGTTTACGAGACATATTGCGACAGCAAGCCTGAGAATATCCCTACTTATGTAGCAAACTACCTCGCCGCATTGAAGACAGAGAACAACACCTACAGCAAGATGTCTATGGCAGAGTTCATCAGTGCCATTACAGTGGAGGGCGAGGCTGAATACGATACGGCACTCAGCGAAGCTGCCAACTCACTGGTTCCGGAGATGGAATATCCTGTATTTGCAATCGGTATTGCCAATGACGGAACATTCACTACCAATGCTACCGTACAGATGGTAAAGACAGCTGAGACCCTCCCTAACGACTGGATTCTCACAGACGAGAAAACCACTGATATTCAGTATAATGCCACTATCGTTCCTAAGTGGGATGAGGCTTATGCAGTAATTCTCGAGCGCAAGATGTACTTCGAAGGCGCAAGTGACGAGGAAATGGTCAATGATCTTCTCGCGGCAAGAGGCGGTTCATTCCTGAATGACCTCTGCATCACCCGCGCAAAGGTCGAGTTCAAGAACCTCATTCCTGATGAGGACTACTATCTCTTCCTTATCGCCTGCACACCTGACGGAGCGCCTAAGACAGGCAAGAAACTGAATGTCAAGAAAGTGGACGTGAAGACAGAAACCGCAAAACCTACCGGTGCAGTATATACTCTTAACGTTTACAATGTTTCCAAGACAACCGCAAAGATTTCCGTTTCTGTAAATACTGAAGGTGAAGGTCAGACATTCCTTACAAACTTTATCACCAAAGCGGATCTCGAAAGCCGTGCTGCTTCATCCAGCGAAAGTGAAGCTCTCAAGAAGCACATGGATGAATTCATCAACTCAAGCCTCGAAACTTGGAACTCAGGACACCCTAACGCAAAGATGGACAGGAAAGAGTTCCTTTCAAGACTTCTCCCTGGCGAGTCTCAGACAGGTGCAAGTTCCGCTGCAGAGATTTCAGGTCTTACAGAAGGCACAGACTACTATGCTTATGTAATCGGCATCAAGGCTGACGGAACATATACCACAGAACCGTTCAAGAAGGAGTTCACTACAATCGCTGACAAGAAGAGCAAGATAACTTTGAAGCCAGGATTGTCTTCCTGGAGATTTGAATCAGTTTTCCCTGGCATCAACAACTATCAGTTCGACATTCTTGCAACGCCAGTCAAAGACTCCGAGAAACTCTATGGAAAATACTTCGAGGATACAGACGAGTGGGCCGGAAAGACCTCTGCTGAAATTCTGGAGCTTCTTCTGAAGGAAAGCCCTTATGCAGGAGATCGATGGATGTCTCCTAATAAAGTAGCTTATGGTAAGATGATGTATGTTTACTGCATCGGTTACGACGTAGATGGCATACCGACAGATATCGTCAAACTCACACACCAGTCCAAGAACACAGAAGGTACAGAGGGCACCGGAATAGCTAAGGAAGTACCTATCGACAAAACTGAAACTATAGCAGTCGCACGATAATGAAAAGATTCAGCAAATTTATAACATTGACACTTGCAGCAGTTGCCCTTCTGGGCGGCTGCGGCAAGGGCAATGATCCTGATGATCCGACAAAACCGATAGATCCGACAAAACCGGAGCCGGGAACTCCTACCGTAAAGACTTATGCTGTAGGTGACTATTACGAGAAAGGCTTTGTAAAGGGAATCGTGGTCAGCACAGACGAGAAAGGTGAACACGGGCTCATCGTATCTCTTAAAGAGTTTGAAGGGGCATGGGCTCTCAGGGATGAGAACGTGATGAACGGACAGCCAGGAACTGGCGCTTACAATACCGGTCTCGTCCAGAAACTCGATGACTGGAGGAACTACTACCCTGCATTTGAAAGGGCGACTTCATTGAACGTGGGAGCACTAAAGGACTGGTTCCTGCCGTCTATGAACGAACTTGCCCACTTGTATAAGGCCTACACGGGTCATGAGACCAATGACGTGGATCAGGGCACAGGTTCAACACAATCCGTAAAATCCGCCAATGCGAGCGAGGATGAGATGAAAGCAAAATTCAACAAAATCCTCACGGACAACAAGGGAACGGCCCTCAGTGACGGCATTTACTGGTCATCCAATGAAAGTGGTCCAAGCATTGCCTATGCATTCAATATGGGCAGCGGCAGCACCATTACAGTTCCGAATGACCTTGAGAAGAAGAACAAATACAGAGTCAGGCCAATGGCTTCATTCTAGAGTTCCAAATTTTAGATTTAAGAAATGAAAAAAATATTGTTGATGCTGGCAGCAGGTATGCTGGCATTGGTTTCTTGCGACAAAGATAACGGAAGCACACAGAAACCGACTGTGACAGGCGAGCTCGAAGCTCCTGTAGTCACAATTACAGAAGGCACAGGCTCATTGACAGCCAACTGGGCTCCTGTAAAAGGTGCTAACGGCTACAGATGCGAGATTACATACGTGTCAGGCGGAAGAACTATGGATGTCCTCAAGACAGACATAGAGGAGACCACCATCAGCGTGGAGGCATTGAAGCCTAAGACTACATACACAGTCAGAATCGCTGCAACAAGAAACGGCAAGGCTTCCACCAACTGGTTCAGCGAGGAAAAGAGAATCGGCGAGTTCGATGTTACTTTCGACATCACTCCATACGAGGTTTACAACTCTTCCACAGGTCACATCGACTATCTCGCCAAGGTAAAACCATCCAATACAGATGTGTATTACTGGACAGGCGCAGTGACATACGCCAAGAGACATGACGCGAAAATCTGGATCGAGAGCGAAATAAGCGATGCCATGCAGTCAGGCGCAACCTGGGAGGACCTTGTAGCTGACGGATATATCACCAAGGGCAATGCACAGAGTGTATTCGCATTTACAGGTGAGGATATCTTCATGTTCTCAGCAGCGATACTTGCCCATGTGGGAAATGAAATAGTTGTCGTATCGACACCTACTCTCAGTTATCCTTTCCACGCAGAGAACTTCGAGAACAAGATCAGCCATCCAAGCAATTACAAAGACTACATCGGCGACTGGGTAGTAATGCCTTACGATGTTACAGTCTATAAGAACGGCCAGTGGGGAACAGAAGATGCCAAGACTTTCGAGGTAAAGATTTCCGAAAAAGAAAACGGCAAGTCATTTAACCTGACAGGATGGGGTGGTTCATCAAACAAGTTCGCAAACAGTCCTATAGTCCTCGACTTTGCAGCAGCTACTTCCGACAAATACGAACATTTCAACATTTCATTCCCTCAGGACATCACTACCGAAGGAGGAGTACAGTGGGCATACACGACATGGTTCTCTCTGACACAGACAGATGAAGAAGGAAATGAGAAGGTAACTGCCTACGATCCTTACGATTACGACTACGACAAGATGGCTACAGAACAGGTATCGCCTCAGACAAACGGCTGGAAACAGGGCTTCAGAGGCTACGTTGCCAATGCCAACAAGACTGTGATAAAGATTCTCCCGAATACTTTCAAGTATGAGGGTTTGACAGCCTATATGCAGAGCATCTGGGTATGCGGAATGAAGGACGGAAAATACTCCAACTCCCTCAACAACGACAAGGGCGGCCAGCCTAACGGCGTATATTACCTTGTCCGCAAGGATGTTGCAGAAGGCGTTGAACTCCCGGCTCCGGATGTTACAAGCCAGCTTATCTCAAGCGTAAACACTTACAACTGCGGAAGATCTGAAATCAAACGGGTAAGATAACATTCCTGCAGATACTGTATAAGAAAACAGAGTTGCCGATAAAGCAACTCTGTTTTCTTATTATCATTAACCAACACACGCCACGGACAATCTGCCGTGGCGCTTATTCAAAATCTTATCCGCAGTAGAAATACTTGTCCACAAGTTCTTTCACCTTAGCTGCATCCTTTACTGCATCAGCAAGCATTCCCTTGTCATTGAATGACTTGAGAGCACGCTCGATACCGTCGATCATTCTTGGAGTGAAGACATTATTTCTTTCGAAGATCTCTCTTGACTCCTCGAGACAATCTGCTGCCTCAGCGCAACTTCCAGGAAGTTCAGCGAAGTCCTTGGAACCCTTAGTATGGATATTCAAGCCGGCATATGTACGCGCCACGAGGTCAAGAGCCTCTTTCTCCGGCATCTCAAGACCGATACGGCAAGCTACGCACAATCCAGCCATAAGCTGGTAAATGTCAGCCGAGCTGTCTGGAGAACGCATCTCGAAGGTCTGCTTGTCAGAAGCGTCAGAAACGACATACTCCTCAGAAGACTTGTATGTCTCTTCCATAGGATTGGCCACTGCACACATGTCAATGCCTGTCGCCCATCCGAGTGGAACGCGCACGAGAGCCGAACGGTTGCAGTCACCCCAACAGATATTGGTAGGAGCCTCCTGGTGAGGAACGAGACGGAAAAATGAGGTAGGGTTCTTGTTTCCGAACGCCGTAATTGCAGGAGCCAATGTCATGAGACCTGCGATAGCCCTCTTGGCGATATCTGAAAGCTTGCCGTTCTCGGTCATGCAGCTGTGGCCGTCTTTCATGATACGCATATGTACGTGCATACCTGAACCCGCCTCACCTACGATAATCTTAGGAGCGAAGGTAACATCGAGGCCATACTGCCATCCCAATGTTCTGATAACCCATTTTGCAAGAAGCAGCTGGTCAGCTGCAGTCTCGATAGGGCAAGGAAGGAATTCAACCTCATTCTGCTCATAAGTCTTGCCGTCACGTGAGAAGTTGCCCACCTCGCTGTGACCGTATTTGATGAGGCCGCCTGTCTGGGCAATCATAGACATGCACTCTGTCCTGAAAGCATTGAGTTTAGCAAATGGTGATGACTCATGATATCCCTTCTGGTCTGTTCCGGGGAAAAGCTGTTCCTCTTCAGTGATGACATAATACTCGAGCTCGCCCATGGCGTCGAAAGTCATTCCGGTAGATTCGCGGAATGCATTGGAAGCCTTGACGATGGTCTGGTATGGATCGCACTCGAACGGACGGCCATCCTTGTCGAAGAATGAGCAGAGCATACCGAGCGTAGGAATTTCTGAGAACGGATCTACAAATGCTGTCCTGAATCTAGGAATCACATAGAGGTCACTGCTTCCGGCCTCGACGAATGAAGGGAAAAGGCTTGAACCGTCAACTCTCTCGCCCTGGCTCAGAATAGTTTCGAGATACTCAAGGCTATTAATCATGAAGTTCAATGTCTTGACTCTGCCATCCTCGGCAGGATACATGAAGTTCACCATCTTGATTCCGTAAGAACGGACGAAGTTAATAATGTCAGCTTTTGTGAAGGTCTCTGGAGACTTCTGAAGGAAAGCCGCAACAATGTTCGGAGACATTTCCAGTTTTTTGTCAGTCATATCTTTAGTTTGTGTTATTTGTGGTTCGCTAATGGTTTGTTCTTTTAAATTTGAATCCACGCGATAGCATTAATAATTATTTATAGCAAAACTAATGAATATAATTAACATTTCAAAGCAAAGCCCCGCTTTTCCTTCAAAGCCGGCAAGTTACCGGTAAATCATTCCGAAAAGATGATAAAGCGGACCGGAATCACCTGACGACAAAAGTGTTACATCCGGTGTGGCACATGAACTGTCTCTGGCGGGATTTCCGACTGGAAGATGTTCCTCGGTCATGACATGGACAAGCTGACGCGCAACGGCAGGGGCGGGATCAATGAATCTGATTCCCGGCCCTGCAACTTTTTGCAGGACAGGCAGGAGGAACGGATAATGAGTACAGCCCAGGACAATGATGTCGGCATTGGACTTCAGGAGAGGTTCAAGGCTTGCGGAGACAACCGCCTCCGTTTCAGGCCCGGACAATTTGCCCGACTCGACAAGTTCCACGAAACCCGTACCGACATGCTCGACGACATTGACATTGTCATCGACACTCCCCTTGGTCTTCAGGTACTTGGAGCCTTTGAGCGTCCCGGCGGTAGCGAGCACGCCGACGACGCCGGTGCGGGTACCGAGAGCGGCAGGCTTGACCGCAGGCTCCATGCCGATAAAGCGGACGTGGTCATGCCTGCCTGAGGTCAATGCCAATACACGTGATCTGACCTCCTCTGACGCAGCGTCCGAATACTCCGCCCTGAGAACGGAAATGGCAGCGGCAGTCGCGGTATTGCATGCCACAACTATAATGTCCGCCCCTTCCCGAAGCAAAGTTTCCGTAATCACACGGGCCCGCGCCTGAATGTACTCCGGAGACTTTTCCCCATACGGGCAATGCGCATTGTCAGAAAAATATATGTATTTGTCATCAGGCAGAAGACGGGTTATCTCCCGTAGGACCGACAACCCGCCTTCTCCAGAATCAAAGATTCCTATAGTAGCCATATTTAAATATCCGCTAATAACCGTAGCTGTAGTTTCTTGCCATCTGACCATACATCTGGCCGAGAACTTCGAGATAAGGTGTACCACTTACAAGAGTCAGTCTATAGACAGTATCGTCCACTCTATAGTACTGGACCCCGTTGAGGGTTATTATATCATAATCTTCAGGAAGTGCCTGGACCAGAGCACCTGCAGGAGGAACGATTACCTGGTACTGCCCGCTTCCATTGACAATATAGAATATACCGTCCTGATAGAAGTAATTCCTGTCGGCATAGGCATAGCTCTGAACAAGTCCGAGACGGTTTGCAATCTCGTAAGACGACATCGCGGCATTGGGGTTCATCGCTATCGACCTGTTCTGAGCCAGAATTGTCGCATTGTTCTGGGCGATGATACGGTTCTGCTGGTCAATGTATCTGTTGTTTTCGTCAATGGTGCTGTATGTCCTGTAAACATTGGAATAGTAAGCGAAATTGACAGCAGCGAAGGTCAGATTCGCGATAGGGAGTGCAATCGTGACTCCGAACGGAGGACGGCAAACGATGTAGTGGCCTCCATAAGGTCTGTAATAGACATCGTTATACATATAGTAGCTTACGCCGTAATAGGTCACCACCTTGTATCTCGGAGGAAGGACCTCAACCCTGTAACCGAAGCAGTGAGGATGGTGATGGTCATAGAAGTGGCTCGGACGGTCATATGCCATGAAGTCCCTGTCACGAGGCGGAATCCTGTGGACATTGTGGTCCTCAATCCTGAAGTCCTTGGAATTGTCCATGCGTGAAGGGCCGCGGCTTCCAGAGTTCTGTCTCACGCTGCTGCCGGACTGGGACCTCATCTGACTGGTCACTGTACCGAGACCGTTCCTGGTAACATTGGTATTGCTTCTTACTGCACCTGAAGAGCTTGACTGACGCTCATCCCTCGTGACATTGTCATTGCGGTTATAATTATTGTAATTGCCGACGGCTGCATTGTCCATACGGACGGTACCTGTCGAAGTGCTCTGACGGACAGACGAAGAACCTGACTGCCTTGTAATTGTCGTTCCTGTCTGGCGCTGCTGTGTGTTTGAAGTACCTGACTGGCGCTGCACGGCAGTACCGGTCTGGCGGGTCGATGAAGAACTGCTGCTGGACTGTCTCTGTGCATTGACGCCATTCTGACGCTGGGTGCTCGAAGATGACTGCCTCTGGGTAGCAGTTCCCTGACGGTTCGTATTGGTATTGCCGGTCTGGCGCTGAACTGTCGTACCTGTCTGACGCTGGGTGGTCGTTCCGGTCTGCCTCTGCTGGGTACCTGACGATGACCTTGTGGTCGTAGAACGGTTCTGAGTGCTTCCCGTATTGCTTCTCTGCTGGGTGCTTCTCTGAGTCGTAGTACCTGTCTGGCGCTGCTGGGTACCCGATGTTGACCTCGTGGTGGTAGAACGCTGCTGCGTACTGCCGGTCCCGGTCCTCTGCTGATTAGTAGTGGTAGTCGTCCTACGCACCTGCGCATCGATATCTACACTAGGAATAAGCAATGCAAACGCTGCCAGCGATGCCAATGCCATGTTTCTGATATCTCTCATAATACAAATAGTTTTTACGGAGACGGGCGGAAATTGTCAATGACAGTCCCCCGTTCCAGGGTTATAGCCTGACCTACCGATAAAGATAATACTTCTTCGAGAGATCCTTGAAAGCCGTCACATCCTTGTTCCAATAGTCGATGATGTCGGACACTTCAAGACGCTTTGAAAAGGTCTTCCTTACATAATCCGTACCACATACCTTGTCGAACATCCCCACACGGTCACCGGCCATCACGAACGGATTATGGTCAGGATAAAGATGATTCAGGGCCTGCATCACATAAAACTGCGTCATGGTTATCTGTGCCGACTCAAAATCATAAAAATGATATTGCACACCATGAAGCAGTTTTCCCTTGGCACTTCCCGCAATAGGTTTGTAATGGATAGTCCTGAATGCGACACCCGGCAGATTATAACTGTCAAGTTCTGCCTTCAGTTTGTCCGCATCAATCCATTCAGCTGCAAAAGTCTCGAAAGGGAGGGTATAGCCAATGCCGATGTTCAGATATCCGTAAAGTTCGCCTGCGATTCCAGATGAAGGGTAGTCCACAGCAGACTGCGGGTAAGGGATATTTGGAGAAGGCAGAACCCAAGGCAGGCCGGTTTCGACATAAGACATATTGCGGCGCCATCCGTCCATAGGAATGACACTGAGTCGGCACTTCAGATGAGGCTCATAGCCTCGCTCTCCCCTGTTCAGCCCCTCTTCATTGATAAGAATGGCAAGTTCACCGACGGTCAGACCATAAACGTAAGGAATCTGGAACTCGCTCACAAAGGAATGGAAACCGGGCTCCACATAACAGCCATCCACCTTGTTTCCTCCGAGAGGATTCGGACGGTCAAGCACCATTACCTCAATGCCTTTCTTCGCGCAGGCACGCATGACCAGACCGAGAGTACTGATGAAAGTATAAGAACGGGTGCCGACATCCTGGATATCATAAACCATAACGTCAATGCCGTCCAGCATTTCCTGTGAAGGCTCCCTGTACTTTCCGTAAATCGAGAACACCTTCACTCCCGTCTGAGGGTCAACGCTGTCGGAAACGACGTCTCCGGCATAAGCATCACCGCGTACACCGTGCTCGGGTCCGAACAACGCCACAAGTTCCACGCCTTTGGCCTCGTGAAGAATGTCAATGGTAGAGCGCAGACGGGTATCAACACCGCTCGGATTGGTCACCAGACCGACACGTTTTCCGACCAAGCCGGAAAAGCCACGTTCCTCAAGCACTTCAATGCCGGGTTTCACCTTATGGGATTTGGCAAATGATACAGCCGGGAAGCAAACGGAAACCATCGCAATGGAAAGGATTCCCAATATTTTGACTGTCAATGACTTTGTCATAATTAATCTAGTTTTCAACAGTTGTAATCCTACCGGCAAAAAGTATGTCATTAGAGCCGGTATTGAAAATGGCGAATACGAAAGGTCTGTCCACGTCCATCACAAACATCCTCTCGGCAGGTCCGACAGAGGTCAGACGGACACCGATTGAAGTAACCGCAGCAGCCTCAGCTCCTTTTTCATTGACCTCGACAAAACATTTCTGCTTCACTTCGTCCACGGCAACGCCGGCTGATGTGATACCGCTGAAATCAGCTCCCTTCGAGAAGGCTTTCTCCACACCGAGAGACATGAGGACACTATTCAGGACAGCTGTCGTATTGACCTTGAACTTCGGCATTGACAATGCCACTTTTTGTGTAGTTGCCTGGTTCAGAGCAGATTCAAACATCGACGAGGTCAGGTGAGGTAACATTGACGAGATGCTCATTCCCTCTGCCGGAAGGCAGATTGCCATTTGGTACTCACCGGATTTGTATGGAAGGAACACGAATTTGCAGCCCTCGATTTCCCCGCATGGAAATTCCCTGCTGATATGCATGAACGGCACAGTCTGGTCTCCTGCCGGAGAATGGAAATCGGAGTCGAAAGTGTCATTCTTGTCGAACTGATACTCCCATGGGGCCTTGAAATACAATGCATTGATAAGGAACATCATCATGTCCGGATTTATCTTGTCGATGATTTCAGGAATCCTTCCGGCAGTCTTGTCGGAGCACCACTTGTTGATTTCATTGACAGTGGCACGGCTGGAGAAATCACGTTCAGCTATCTTGGCAGAATAGTTCTTTTCGAGCAGGATGCGGTAATCCGCATTGACAGGGAAGCCTTTACAGATCCATGCTGAGTTAGCTGATGATATTATATAGCCCTTTCCGGCACTGGGAACTGAGCCGCTGTAAGAGGATTTTCTCAAGGCATTGACAAGTTCCTCCTTAGTCTCGCCTGCAGCCCCGTCCGCCAGCATTGACAATGCCGCTCCTGCGCTGTATGGCGACACAACGACATTGGCATCCTCATCGGAATTGGCGACAGCCGCATTGAAAAGGGACAGGCCGAAAGCCAGACGACCTTCAGCATTGTCGCGGGATGCGAACTTGACAGGAGCCTCTGACTTTACGGAAGCCTCAGGGGCAACCTTCTGAGTGTCTGCTACTTTATCATCTTTAACAGCTTTTCTCTGCGTTCCGCATGAAACTACGGCAAGCGCAGTCATGGCCATCAGTATTTTTAGGTTCGATATCATATTTTATTTGTTTTTACCGTATTCGGGATCCACTTTGATGAGTTTGGTCACGGCAACCGTACCGATGCAGCAGATGATTACCATCCAGAAGAATGCCTCATAGCCGAGCATTTCCTGCAGGTATCCGGCAAACGCACCCGGAATCATCATGCTGAGCGCCATGAAGGCCGTGCAGATTGCATAGTGTGACGTCTTGAACTCACCCTCCGAGAAGTACATCATGAACAACATGTATGCCGTGAAACCGAAGCCGTATCCGAACTGCTCCACAGCGACACAGATGCTGATTATCACGAGGTTATGCGGCATTGCCATGCTCAGATAGACAAATGTCAGACACGGGAGGGTCATGCATGCAGCCATCGGCCAGAGGGATTTCTTCAGTCCCCAGCGGGATGCCGCCATACCGCCGATGATACCGCCGATTGTCAATGCCAGGACGCCGATTGTTCCGTAAACGACTCCGACTGTGGAAGTCGGGAGACCGAGGCCGCCATGCTGTGCAGGTGACAGGAGGAACGGATTGACCATCTTCAGGAGGAATGCCTCAGGAAGTCTGTAAAGCAGCATGAATACGATGGCAATCCAGACACCGGGCTTCTTGAAGAAGGTTACGAAGGCCTGAGCGAACTCGCCGCCGAAAGAACCGCCGGATTCATTGACAGGCTTGTCGCCCGAAGGACGCGGAATCGCAAAGGTATGATATAATGTTATCAATGAGAACAATACGGCAGTTGTCGCCATAGTGAGCATCCAGGCCATAGGGATATTTCCCGTCTTTTCTTCCAGCAGGCCGGCGATAACCACGAGGACTCCCTGTCCGAAAATGGAAGAGAGTCTGTAGAATGTGCTTCGGATGCCGACGAAGAAGGATTGCTGTCCATGGTCCAGGCCAATCATATAGAAGCCGTCTGCCGCGATGTCATGTGTAGCCGAGGCAAAGGCTGTTATCACGAACAAAATCAATGTGAAAGTAAACATTGATATAGGCGTGTTCATTCCGTCGATGACTTCATTGGAAGGATGAGGGATGCTGAATGTGAGCAGGACGAAAGCTGCCGACATGATAATCAGCATCATCACGATCCACCATCTCTTGGTCTTGAATATATCCACAAGCGGGCTCCAGAGCGGCTTCAATGTCCATGGAAGATAGAGAAGGCTGGTGAACAGCGCCATTTCGCCATTCGGTACGCCCATCTTCGTGAACATGGTCACTGATATGTTGTTGACAATGAAATATGGTATTCCTTCCGCAAAGTACAATGTCGGAATCCACCACCATGGTGATTTGAGTCGTGTATTGTTCATAATCAGTTATTGTTCAATGTTGTCATTACGGAGCATATGCTGCCGGGATAATAATGCGAGAGGATATCCTTGTACTTGTATCCTCTTACGGACATGACGGCCGCGCCTATCTGGCAGAGGCCTACTCCATGTCCCCATCCGGCTCCGTAGAATGTTATCTTGTCTCCGTCTTCCTTGACGATGAAGGCTGAGCTTTTCAGATGCGACCTGGAAAGGAACTTTCTGATTGTCAATTCTTTGCCAATTACTGCAGAACCTTCAGTTCCAGTCACTTCGAGAAGCATTATCCTTCCGGACGGGCCACGCTTAAGAGGTTTGAGTCCTGTAATCGTGCCTATTTCCATTCCGGATCTTGAGCGGAAGATTTCAGAAAGTTCCGCCCTGTCGTACTCCTGTTTCCATCTGAAGAAGTCCGCGGTCTCCATGTCGTAATCGTTCAGAACCTGTGAGAGGACTTTGTGGTCGGAGGTGTTGCAGAAAGAATCCTCTTCGGCATTGACCTCACCCAGAATCCACTTTTCGGCATTGGCTTCGACCGTCAGGTCAGGTATCGTCTCCGCATCGGCGGAAGGCATGTCAGGCACGGCCTCCAGATACGGGAAGTCGGTGTCGTTCCAGCAGGTGCTGAAGCGCTCCATCATTCCGCCGCAGCATTTGGAGAAGCGGGCATCGCAGACTTTGCCGTTATATGTGAGGACCTCGCCCCATGTCTGGTCAATGGCCTTGCGGACGGTATCGCCCACTGCCATTGTCAATCCCTGATATCTCTGGCAGTGGTCGTCTGCGCAGACATCGAATAGTCTGTGGTCTGTCCTGTCCTGCCAGCACACCAGATGGCGCACCCCGTTCTCATCCGTAAAGTCCTCTTTTACAGACGGTCTGGCATCATGTTCGTGCTGGCTGCGGGACATTATCTGGGCCATCAGCCATGACCTGGATATGACTGCGTGTGCCTTCAGGAACTCAAGTGACGCCGAGGCTTTCATCTCGGAGGAGATCACACTGAGAAGGTAATCTTCCGTGCCAATGACATTGACAGCGACAATATGGTCATCCTCAACGATGAATTTCAGAGTGCCGGCGAATTTCTGGGTCTGTCTTCTTTCCCAATGGAAATCCACACCGATTGTCACCCCGTAAAGGATGAACGTAGGTTCTGCAAACATCGCAGACATCGTCTGGGCGTCGAAGGTCAGTTCATCATAGAGGACTCCATTATAGGATATGCGGCCGTTTTCATAGACTACTTTCTGCCTTCCGGCGCCGTCAGAGATAATCTCGAATTCGATTTCTTTGCCGGACATTATGCCGACATGGACCTTCTGCTGACTCCTGGTAAGTTTTCGTATGACATTTCTTTCGGTATCTCCGCTGATGGAAACCTCCGAAAGCATGCTCTCCAGCATTGACGTGTCAAGTTTCTGATAATCATCGGTATTTGGGACGATGAAGAGTCCTGCCATGTCAGCGCAGCCGGGGCTCATGGTCAAGTGGTCGGGACCATCCGTGAAATAATGATGGGAGCGATGCTTGTCCCTGGCCAGCAGCACTGCCCTGTATTCTCCGAACCTTCCGTGGGATATGCCGGAAATCTTCTGGGAAGGCTTCGGCTTGTACCATGCCAGCAGATTGAACATCGGCTCGGTCTCGTCTTCCCTCTGCGGCAGACAGTCCAGAAGTCTGTAGAACAGCTTCGCAATGGACTTGGAAGTCGTCGCGGCCAGAACAAAGACACCCTTCGTAAACTTGTCATAATGAAAGAGTTCCGCATCCTGAACCGAAGTGAGGTAGGTCAATGTTTCTGCAGGTTTTCCTGCTTTTTTTTCGTCAAGGAGCCTATCAATGTCATTTTCCAATGGCATGAGGCCTCTCGGACAGGCCTGGAAATGGAAATGGTCAGGTGCCGAGGCGCCGCATTTCGGTCCGTTATAGAAAATGGTGAATGACGGATGATGCCTTGCAAGATCCGTCATATCAGGTAGCCTGTGCCAGATGGACTGAGGCACATGAGTATTTCTCGCTATTACAAGATGCTCAGGGAAAATCGGATAAGGGTTTATGAGGATGTTGTATTTCCTGCCCTTACGGCCCTCGAACTCCATAGATATCTGCTCCTGCGGACGGTTTTCGCTGCAAAGGAAGCATTTCCTGGCCTGAAGCGAAGCCTTGTCCACTTTGGCCGCCGAAGACCTGATTCTCGCAGGATTGTGCTGAAGCCTTACCTCAAGCCCGCCGACTTCCAGACTTCTGGTCTCGACATTCTTGAGGTCCCTGAAATTAGATGCCGCCATCGGCCAGACAGAAAGCTGGTCAAGGACGAACTTGTCAATGATATTGTCCATAATTGTATTCCCTGTGCTTTGTCCGGCCGAAGCCCGGCTGTCATTAGGTACCAGCCTGTATTTCACTACAGATTCTTCTCCGCGTCACTCATGGCAAGTCTTGCCTGGAGTTCCCATGTGCGGATAGCATCCTTGTAAAGATTGTTGGCATTGACTTTTACGATGTCGAGCGCTGCGTCGGAGTTGCCTTCCCATCTGCGGCAGCAGTAAATCGGCTCATAGATTCGTCCGATGCGGTACTCGCGGCTGATTCGGAGGCCGACCGCATAGTCTTCGCCATAACTTACGTTAGGGAGATTTATCTTCCTGAGGAACGGCACATAGAAAGCGCGAGGTGAGCCCAAGCCATTGACTCTGAGCGCATTGTTCCTACCGTTCTCATCTGTCCACTCCTTATGGTCAATGACTCCAGGAGGTATCGGCTTCATGTCGAAGTTGGTCATCATGTATGAGCCGATGACCATTCCGCAGCCTTCCTCACGGAATTTGTCCACAACTTTCTGAAGAGTATTTTCGTCCATATAGACGTCATCGCTGTCGAGCTGCAGAGCGTAGGTTCCGCAACGGCTGTCGTGTACGGCCATGTTCCAGCATCCGCCGATTCCGAGGTCAAATCTCTCAGGGACAATGACAACAAGCCTAGGGTCGTCTATGGATGCGAGAATCTCGGACGTGCCGTCGGTAGAATGATTGTTCACCACGATGACATTGAAATCGAAGTCGCATTTCTGTGAGAGTGCGCTCTTCACGGCATCGGCCACGGTGCGGACTCTGTTGAAGACAGGAATGACCACTGAAGCGAGCACATCTGACTTCATGTCCGGGTCGAGTTCGACTTTCTTGAAGCCCGGGGCGATATATGCGCCGATACGCTTGAGATAGTCTGTACAGATTCTTTCCATTTCGATCTGCACTGCGCGGTTCTTAGGATCGACATAGTCGAACTGTTTCTCGCCTGACTTTCTGAGGTCTGTCTCGACTGATGTATAAAGATACTCCCCGATGTGGATTTTCTTGTCCATCCTGAGGCGGAGGTCATACATGGCTCCATATACGTCATTCTCATCGAGTTCGGCTACCGCCTTGAGGAAAGAGCTTGACCTGAAAACTACCAGCGGGCCGAAGTCAAAATCATCCCGGAGTGCTCCAGGCTGACATTCGATGGCAGGATGCCTGCGTCTTTCGTCCTTCCCGTCCGGTCCCGGAACTATCTCATAATGATCCGAATAGAGCATGTCCGCACCTGTGTACTCTGCTACTTCGGCAAAGCGCTCAAGCGCCAGATAGCCGAGCTCATATGGGAATGGCTTGGTATTTATGAGAATAAAATCCTCTGTCAATGAGTCTGCGGCTTTGCGCAAATCAGGAGTACTGTTAAGAGGGGCTCCTGACAAAATCTTGAATGTGGCCATCGTGATAGCGTTTTATAATAATGCTTCCAGAGACTTTCTTATTCTCCGGAACTCACTTTCAAAGTTAGGTGTAAAAATGGATTTTCCAATATTTTCTTCGATTTCTTCCATTGGCCAGTAACGTCCTTCCTCGACCTCGTCAAGGTCCGGCTGAGGGGTGAAATTACCTACGGCCGCGAAGATATTGACAAGTTCACATTCCACATTGCTGTGGAAAACATAGTTGCCGAGCCAAATCGGATTGTACTCCGTGAATTTCAGTTCTTCTGATGACTCGCGGAATAGAGCCTCAGAGATATATTCACCATAATCCACATGGCCGCCTACGGCCGTATCCCACATTCCGGGAAGAAGGTCTTTCTTCATGGAGCGTTTCTGGAGATACAGCTGGTCGAACCTGTTGATGATATGCAGGTGGACAACGGGGTGAAGAAGCATTGAGCCGCCGTGGCAATATGCCCTGGTCGCCTGGGCATAGACCAGGCCGTTCTCCCTCACGATCGGCAGCATCTCGGCAGCATTGACAACCGCCTCTTCAGAAACACCGGCCACCTGCTTCGGGAGGACCGGGGCAGGTGAGCCAGGATAAAGCAATTCAAACATTGTATTGTAAAAGTTTACAACGTAAACAATATTATAAGCTGGGCCATCAGAACTCGCATAAACATTGTCAGAGGATATACGGTAGCATAACTGATTGAAGGGTAGTTTGTTCCGTAAACTTCCTGAGAGAAGGCGAGCACAGGAGGGTTTGTGGTTCCACCGGAGATGAGACCGCAGATCTGATAGAAATTCAGCTTGAACACGAGTCGTGCGAGTAGCACGACGCAGGTTATAGGTACCAATGTGATAAGTGCACCGTAGAGAATCCACCAGTAACCTCCGTTCATAATCGAACTGATGAAGTTCTCGCCGGCTCCGAGTCCCACGGCAGCAAGGAAGAATGAAATACCGATTTCCCTGATCATCATGTTCGCACTCAATGTCGTATAAGTCGTAATCTTGAGCTTAGGTCCGAAATAGCCGAGCAGGATGGCAATGATGAGAGGTCCGCCGGCAAGTCCGAGCTTGATAGGCTGAGGAATTCCAGGGAACTTGATAGGAAGGCTTCCGAAGATTACACCGACCACGATTCCGAAGAAAATAGGGATAAGGTTAGGGTGGCTGAGACTGGCTGCCTTGTTTCCGAAGAGTCCTGCGACCTTATCCATAGCATCTTCAGGTCCAACTGCAAGAAGGCTGTCTCCCACGTGGAGATAGAGGTCCGGTCTGGCCACGAGTTCTACTCCTGAACGGAACACACGGGTAATGGTCACTCCGTATATTGACCTGACATTCAGATCTCTGAGGCTCCGGCCTGTAATGGAGGACTTGGTAACCGTGATTTTCTTCACGACCATATTGTTGTCCTCGCTATCCCACTCCTTGTAAGACATCTCGATTTCGTCACCGAAGAGAATCTTGACGAGGTCTTCCGCGTCAGGGGATGTCACGATAAGAAGTCTATCATTCTCTTTCAATACCAGATCTGAAGAAGGGACACAGAGTTCACCGTTTCTTAGGACTCTGGAAATGACGAACCTGTCGCCATTGTCCTTGGTTACGTCACCGATTTTTCTTCCGAAGATGGCAGGATTCTTGACCGCGAAACTTGCACGTATCGCTCCTGTTCCGAGCTTGCCCTCATCATCGAGTTCCTCTTTCTCTTTGTTAAGGTCAACATTGAAAATGGCCTTGAAGAAAATGAGAAGGAAGATAACTCCGAGCACACCGATAGGATATGAGACGGCATAGGCGGATGCGATGGCTGATGTCGCGGCAGCGGCTGCATCCTGTGATGAGCCTTCAGCAATCATGGCATCGGAAAGGGTCTGCTGGGCAGCACCGAGGCCAGGGGTATTGGTAACGGCACCTGACATGACACCGGTCATGGTGTGCAGATCTTCTCCCGTGACAAGATGGATGATGTATGTCACAAGGACTGCAAGCATGACGAGTGTCACGGCAAGCATATTCATAGTAAGTCCACCTTTACGGAATGAATGGAAGAATCCCGGGCCTACCTGAAGTCCGATACTGAATACGAACAGGATAAGACCGAAGTCCTTCATGAATGAAAGGATGTGCGGGTCACCTCTGAAGCCGAAATGGCTGAGCAGAATGCCGATAAACAGAATCCATGTGGAGCCGATGGAGATGCCCTTGAATTTGAATCGTCCCAGATACAGGCCGATTGCAATCACAATGGCGAAGAGCAGGATGGTATGCGCAATACCTGTGCCCAAGAACAAATCTCGCATAAACAGATATTTATAGTTGGTTACAAATTAATTTTCACGATGAAGCAGGCCTTGTCTCCGGTCTTGCCTTCTATGACATAAGTTATGTCTCCGTTTTCAGTTTCAGTGCGGACCTTTTCGAGAACGACTTCCTCACCGGGCCTTGTCTCATGAATAAAATTGACTGTCAATGATTTCACGACTTTATTCTTGAGTTCTTCGAAGTCAATGCAGTCCATCGCCCAGACGACATATCTGGCATTGTTCGTATGGCCGAGCAGATCGACATCGGAGAATTCCACCTTGTGGACTCCTGCCGGTTCCGGTGTCACGCCACGAGGCATCACGACCTTGTCGGCAGGCCTTTCGATGGCATTGTCATGACATACCGTATCCTCAGGTATCATCTTCATAACTTCGGCAGTACGGCACATGGTCCTGTTGGCGACATCTATAATCACCCACGAACTTGTTCCGCGCACAAGCATCTCTCCTTCAGTGCTTTCCAATGTAAAGTCCCTGAGATAGAACGGGCCGTAAGGTCCCTTGTGCCATGTGGAGAGTTTCACGGACTCACGCCATTTAGGATGTCGCATGAAGTCGAAGTGCATCCTTGACAATACCCAGGCTTTTCCCTCCGTCTGGAGTGCGTCATATCCGAATCCGAATGCCGTCGCTGCCTGATAAGCTATTTCCTGGGCCATGTCCATGAAGGCTGCCGGCTTCAAATCCATATTCGAATCGACATCATAGCATGGGACTTCCGACTCTATAATGTATTTCTTTTCTTCTGTGTAATTTCCGCTCATATCAAATGTCAGGTTTCAGTCAATATCATCTTTGTGGAATTCTCTTGTCCGAGGCGTCTTTTTGCGCATAATTCCTAACAACTCACAAAATTACAAATGAAATCGCACTTTATCAAAAATACGGAGGATTTACAAAGCAAAACTCCCCCGTGCGAAACGCACGAGGGAGCGGAGAAATTGTGTGTGTTATAGTGGTTTCAGGTCAGAATTGTGCAACCTATTTCACTTTCATTATGTTCAGTTCCACTTTAGGTTCCATAACACGGTTCACATCCCAGGTCATGGCCTTTGCAAGCTTGAAAGCAGCATTGGCACGTATATCTTCGCAAGATGCGCCGAACTTCACATTGTATGTGCCGGCAGCTGTTTCCCACCTTGAAGCAGACTCATTGAAAGATGCGAGGGTATAAGGGTCGATTGTCATTGACAACACTTCGCTTTCGCCCGGTTTGAGTTCGCGGGTCTTGGCGAATGCCTTGAGTTCCATTGCCGGTTTAACGAGACCTCCGTCAGGTGCCGCAACATAGAGCTGGACTGCCTCCTTGCCGGCTGCAGAACCATTGTTACGCACTGTAATAGAAGCAGTTACGTTTCCATCCTTACCCACCTTCACTACAGGGTTGCTGTACTCGAATGTGGTGTAAGAAAGACCGAATCCGAACGGATATGAAACCTGCTTGCCGACGGTATTGAAGTAACGGTATCCTACCCAGATATCCTCGTTGTAATCCACGTAGTCCACATCCTTTATTTCCTTCGCGGTCTGCTTCCTGGTTGTGAACGGATTCATAGCCGGACGGCCCGTGTAGTTGTAAGGGAAGTTGAATGATGACGGGATATCGAAGTATGCGACAGGGAATGTCATCGGAAGTTTTCCTGACGGATATGACTTGCCGCAGAGAACGTCAGCCACAGTATAACCGCCTTCCTGACCAGGTGTCCATGCCAGAAGGATGGCATCAGGAATATGTTTCCACGAAGCCGTCTCGATGACGCCGCCGATATTGAGGACAACGATAACTTTCTTTCCTGCAGCATGATATGCATCTGAAATATTCTGAAGGAGTTCGCGCTCGCGGCCTGTAAGAGTGAAGTCGCCGTCAACGCTTCTGCGGTCTGCACCCTCACCTGCATTCCTGGTGATTGTGAGGACTGCGATGTCAGTAGAAGCGACCTTTCTGTCAATGAAAGCTCTGTTCACATTCATCTCGCCGACTACCGCTTCGCCCAGAAGTATGCCGAAAGGTTTCGTCGAAGAGTTCTTCGCGTCAATCTTGGAGAACTTGATGTACTTCTCGTACCATTCGCGGATGTCCTTATCCACTACAAAACCGTCAGTTTCAAGTCCTTCTGCTATGTTGCGGACATACGGTTTGTTTACGTTTCCCGAGCCGGTGCCTCCTGCCACGAAGTCGTATGAACCGACTCCGTAAAGTGCAACGTTCTTCACATCTTTCATAGGAAGAACGGAGGCGTCATTCTTAAGGAGAACCAAGCCCTCGGCAGCAGCCTTGCGGACGAGTTCAGCATGAGCTTCAAGTTCAGGAGCATTGGAGAACTTGTATTTGTTGAAACGCGGGGTACGGACAATGTATTCCAGCATGTTGCGCACGCATTTGTCCACGTCAGCGATATCAAGGCTGCCATCCTTTACTGCATTGACAATATTCTCGATCTGCTCCTCGTTGCCCGGTTCCATGAGGTCATTCTGTGCATGTACCTGTGCAGCGGTGTTTCTGGTTCCGGTCCAGTCTGTCATCACGATGCCGTCAAAGCCCCACTCGTCGCGGAGGATTGTGGTGAGGAGTTCGCGGTCTTCCTGAGTATAGACACCATTGACCTTGTTATATGAGGACATGACGGTCCAAGGGTGAGACTCGCGCACAACGATTTCGAAGCCTTTCAGATAAATCTCGCGGAGAGCTCTTGTACTGATGCGGGAATCGGCCTTCTGCCGGTTGGTCTCCTGGTTGTTTCCGGCGAAGTGTTTCGCACTTACGCCCACGCCGTTACTCTGGATGCCATTGACATAGGCGGCTGCAATCTTTCCTGTCAGGAGCGGGTCTTCAGAATAGTATTCGAAGTTACGTCCGCAGAGCGGATTTCTGTGAAGATTCAGGCCCGGTGACAGAAGGACATCGACGCCATACTCTTTCACTTCTTCTCCCATAGCGGTGGTAAGTTGCTGTACCAGAGGGGCATTCCAAGTGGAGGCCATTACTGTTCCTACAGGGAATCCTGTGCAATAATAGGTTTTGCTGTCACCTTCTCTGGTAGGATTTATGCGGAGTCCGGCAGGGCCGTCCGCAAGTACTGTTCTCGGTATTCCCAGTCTTGGTATCGCACGGGTTGTTCCGGCAGCTCCGGGCACTGTGGATTCGTCAAATGCCGTCATCGATCCGGCAGCAGCACTTCCCCAGCCCTCTCCGACCAGAAGAGAGGCTTTCTCCTCAAGTGTCATAGCCTTGAGGACTTCGTCAATGTTGTTTTTGTTCAACTGTGGCTGTGCTGCCATCGGAATGGAACACAGGCCTGCACATATAATCGCTGTTACTTTGTTCATATTATAAAGTTTGTTGTTCATGCAACGTCAGTAATTCTTGAACGCTTCCTTATTTTACCGTAATGACGGTTCTCAGATAGCGTGTCAACTCTGGAAAGCCGTTGTCGGTGGCCTGAAGAACCAGATGGATGGTCTGTCCAGGTTTTGCATCTTCAGGAACTGTAATGACAGCCTTCTCTGCAGAAGGATCCTCAACTGTAACTTCCCCCTGATATGTTCCTACAGGGAATACCCACCATTTGAGAGTCACCTGGTTTCCGTCAGGGTCAGACACTCTGGCATTGACCTTAACCTTCTGTCCCGGCTTCGCAGTGATGTCGAAAGGTCCCTTAATCTCAGGAGAGTGGTTTGCGTCAGCGAAGTTCGGAGTCACAGACCATTTCATCCGGGCGACCATCTGGTTCGATCTTTCCGGATAGAAGTTAGGGAACTGTGGGTTCTCGTCAGGTTTTCCAAGATTCATATACATGGCCATCAATGCTGCCATTCCTGTAGTGTCAGGTTTCTGGGCATTGGCTTTCTTGGTCTGCTGGTTGATATTGGTACCCATGTAGGTGTATTTGCGGTCCGGAGCGCCGAGTTCACGACGTCCTGACCATCCGCCCCATGTGTCATCTTCCCAAGCGCGGAGACCATTGTCAATGAGATTGAAGTAGCATCCGCTGTCACCGTCGCCATACCATGTGCCCTTAGGCTGGATAGGACGCCAGATGAGGTAGCCCTGTTTCTCAAGTTCTTCCTTGGAATACTGGCCTGAAGGTCCGATGAAGTCGGTAAGGTCACCCTCGACCATCTGTTTTCCGTCTCCCCATACCCTTACGAGTGCTCCGAGAGGTCCGATAGTAATATTCTGTGCAGTGTATTCAGGAGATGACTGATAATCATAGACTGAGTTGTCATAACGGCTCATTCTTCCGTTTGTAGTCTGTATGCGGAGGTCTGGCCAGTCGATGGCGATATAGTTCACATAGCAGCCGTCCTGGTCGCCTGAGAAGCAGAGCACAAGCTTGTCGCAGAGCTTCTTGTAAATGGCATCCCACTTGTCGGTGCCTTTGTATTCCTCTTCGATGGATTTCAATGCACGTGCGATGGATGAACTTCCGCCCCAAGCCTGGCAGAACACCTTGCCCGGTTTGTCATCGAGCATAATCTCCTTGATCAGTTCTGAACCAGGAGTATCATGGTCCATCTCGCCTTCAAAATCCACGTTGCCCACACGAATCTTGGACTTCAGTTCCTCATAAGTAGGATAGGAAGGGTCATGAACCTTGAGATTCTCATAGCATTGGCCATAGGCATCGATGATATCGTCAATGAATCTTTCATCCCATTTGTAGCGCCATGAGGTCTGAGGCCCGAGTCCCATGTTTGCATACTCACTTCCAGGAATGAACTGGGTAGTTCCCTTTCCGTCGCCTCTCCAATGGAAACGGCTCGCGTTATAGACAATGGCCTCTGTCTGGAAGTCATTGGCATGTAACACATAACGGATAAGGGAGTTGTTGTCGTCAAGCTCCGGGTCACATGTAACTATGACTCTAGGCTTGACATAGACACCATCTTTCTGGCTTTCGCATGAGACGAAAAGCGACACTGCAGCGATGGCAGATATAATTATGCGGCTCGTTTTCATATTTTCAATATCAATGTAAAGTTAATAATTTCCGCCGTTATTTGAACAACAGAGGGACAAATTCCGAGAGATAGAGTCTCCAGCAGTTCCAGACATGTCCGCCGGCAGACTCACGATAAGTGTAATGGAATCCCAAGTCATCAAGCTTGGCGCGGAACGCAGCATTATTCTTATAAAGGAAGTCTTCTGTTCCGATGCCTGTCCAGTAAAGTTTAGGCTTGTCGGCAAGCTGGGCCTTCAATTTTTCGTCAATATTCTGATATACAGGCGATTTGGATGTATCTGACACTCCTACTGCAGCTGAGAACAGACCTACATAGCCGAAACTCTTAGGGTTGTTTGCTGAAATGTAGGCTGAGTGGAATCCTCCCATTGACAATCCTGCGATTGCACGGCTGTCTTTTTTCGCGATTGTACGATAGGTCTTGTCAACGTAATTCACGATTTCCATGAAATGTGACTCAAAGGCTCCGTCCATTGTGCCATCCTTGAAATAATGTGGCTTGTAGTAGCCGAGATCACTTTCCCCAGGAGCGGCCTGCATTGCAGTATGTCCGTTGGTCATGACCACAATCATCGGAACTGCCTTGCCCTGAGCGATAAGATTGTCAAGAATCTGGCATGCACGGCCGAAATTCACCCACTCGTCTTCATCTCCACCCATACCATGGAGAAGGTAGAGAACAGGATATCTGGTCTTGCCGGAATGCTCGTATCCGGCTGGGGTATAGACATTGATTCTTCTGTCCATCTTGAAGGCATCTGAATGATACCATGTATGGCTCAATGTTCCGTGAGGGACATCTTTCACCATGAAGAGGTCGCCGAGACCACCTCCGACCACAAAAACGTTGTTGATGGTAGCGAAATCACGATATACATGAGGGTTGTTCGGGTCAATCGTAGGAACGTCGTCCACGATGAATTCATAGCTGTAGAGTTCCGAAGGGAGAGGGGCTGTTGTCAATGTCCATATACCGTCCTTGCCCTCTGTCATGTCAATCAGTCCTGAGCCCACCATGCCGGCAACATTCTTATTGTCATCTTTTCCTGTCACGAAATCGCCTGCAATCTGAACCCTGTGGGCCTTAGGTGCAAGGAAATTGAAAGTAACAGAGTGGTCATCATTGACAATGGCCGACTGGATATCCTGTGAGATGAACAAATTCTGCTGTGCAAATGCGCCGAGTCCGCAAAGGAGCAGGGCTGCGCTAATTATTGTCTTTTTCATTTTCATTTTCATTCTTCAGATTATTGCCGGCCCCATCATTCTGACAATGGTGAAGCCGGCATCCAATTAACATTTATTTGTTACCAACCCGGATTCTGTTTCATATTAGGATTGACATTCATTTCCTCTGCAGGGAATGGAAGCAATTCGTGCTTGTTCTTCTTGAATCCGACTTTTCCGTCCTCATTATATCTCACGTACTTGACAGTTCCGTCCGGATAAAGATGCGGGTGAGTTACACCCCTGTTTGCAAGACGGTCGGCTGCTTCTCCCCAGCGGATGATATTCTGGTAACGGAGTCCTTCGAAGCAAAGTTCCACATAAGACTCATCCTTGATTACTTGAAGAGTTATATCTGACACTTCCGGAGCCTTGGCTCTGGTACGTATCTTATTGATAAGTTCTTTTGCTCTTCCGGTATTGCCCGCCTGGAACTGAGCCTCGGCAGCAAAGATGAGAACCTCGTCATAGCGCATGATATGGTCTGTGAGAGGATAGTAATATGGACGGCCTGCCGGCTTGATCACTCTGTACTTGTGATTGTAGTAGCCCTCATTGTCATAGATGTCCATATCGTCATTGATGGAAGTACCATACTTGTTTACCATATCATCATAGGTCGCGATGAAGTTGGTGAGGCGGTATCCGTTCTTGCCTTCGATCTTCACGAATGTGTCGTAAAGGGCCTTGGTAGGATTGTTCTGGAAACCGAATGTATAGCTCCAGAATGGTGATTCTGATGTGTATTTGTACTTCTCCCCGCGGAGACCTGTCCACATTCCGTGGTAGGTCACGTTAGGATCAGTAGTTTCAGCATCATTGACAGCACGCATAACGAAGACGTCCTCGATTCCTGCGACTGCGTCAGGTGTTCCGAAATTCGTAAGGTCAGGATTGAGGTCGAAGAGTTCAGTCTTGATGACGTTCTCGAACTCAGTGGCGGCGTCAGAATATTTCTTCTGCCACAGATAAGCCTTACCGAGCATAGCCTGGGCGAATTCCTTGGTAACACGGAATGTGACGTCACTCCTCTGCTTCTTGGATGTGAGGTCACCGCTTCCGATGGCATCATTGAGGTCAGACTCGACAGCGGCCCAGAGTTTTTCGACAGTGCTGTTGCTCTGCATGTATTCTTTCTCTGTAAGCACATGGTCGACAAGAGGTGCCGGCCCCCAGAGGGTAACAAGCTGGAAGTTGGCCCACGCACGGAATACTTTGGCCTCAGCCACCGCACGTTTCTTCACCTCGGTATCAGGAGAAACCCTTTCGATAATCAGGTTCGCCCTGTAAATAAGTGTATAGAGCCCCGCATAGAGATTCTTGATTGTGGCATTGTCTGAACCGAATGTGTATTCGCTCCACTGATAGAAACTTCCGTCCGCACGGCTTCCGCCGCCTGCCCAGAGATCGTCCCCAAGGAAGTTGGCAAGCCAACATACACTGTTGATTCCTCCTGAATGACAGGTCTTGAACTGATCGTACACAGCCACGATTCCCTCTTCTGCTTCAGTATCAGTTTTATAGAACGAACCGATATTCGTAACACTGTGCTGAGGAATGTCGAGCTTGCTCTGACAAGAACCGAGAGTCAGAAGACCGGTTGCGACAACTGCACTTGCAATTATATGTTTGAATTTCATAATTCTTTCAATTTTAGTGTTTTAGAATGACAGGTTTAGACCGAACACTGTCTTTTTGCGGCTTGGATACTGACCGAAGTCGATACCAAGACCATTAGTGCTTACAGATACCTCAGGGTCGAATCCAGGATACTTGGTAAATAGGAACCAGTCGTCAAGTGAGACGTAGAGTCTGAGGTTTGAGAGATGAATCTTGTTGATAAGTTTCTTAGGGAAGGTATAGCCAAGCTGGATCTGCTTGATCTTGAAGTATGAGCCATTGAACACGAGAGCAGAAGACTGGCAGTACTTGTCATAAGCATAGTTCATGAGTTTCGCACTAGGATATTTGGCATCCTGTCCCGGAGTTGTCCAGCGTCTGTCGAAGAAATACTGGAGAGTATTAGCCTGAACTCGCATTGAGCGAGGAATTCCGTAGGCGATATCATTGCCGTATGCTCCGTTTCCGAAGACAACGAGGTCGAAGTTCTTGTAACCGAGATTGAGGGTAAGACCATAGGTGAAGTCAGGAATACCTGATCCGATATTGGTCATATCATTGTCAGTAATCTGGCCGTCGTTATCAAGGTCGGCAAAGATAGGGTCACCTGTCTGCTTGTCAACGCCTTCATATTTGTAACCGCGCATGTACCAGATAGGCTGGTCTTTCTCGAAGTAGCAGGTGAGACCTGTTCCGCCGAAACCTCCGGCTACTCGTGAAAGTGTCTCATAGATACTTGTCACCTTGTTTTTCAATGTTGCGATATTGGCGCTTACTGCATAAGTGAAATCACCTTTTGAATCGCGCCATCCGAGGTCAATCTCATGTCCTTTGTTGAGTACGTCACCTGCATTGAGAGGTGAAAGTGTTCCGCCAACGGTAAGAGACGAGGTTACTCTAGGCATGATAAGGTCCTTGGTCTGTTTGCGGAACCAGTCGTAGGTGAGGGTAAGTCTGTCATTGAACATACGGAGGTCAAATCCGAGGTCAAGCTGCTCAGAGGTTTCCCACTTGAGGTTGAAGTTACCCACGGCGCTAGGCACTGATCCGGTAGCATAGGACTTGTCATTGGTCATACCGACTTTGATGGTCGAACCGATGGTCGCATCGTACATATATTTGCCGAGACCTGCGATAGAACCATTCTGTCCCCAGGACGCACGAAGTTTCAAGTTGGATATCGGCTTGATGTTCATCTTCTTCCACCATCCCTCTCTGGAGATTGTCCAACCGAGCGAAACGGCAGGGAAATAACCCCATCTGGTATTGAGAGGAAGGATAGAAAGGTCGGCAGCATCTGCACGGAGGGAAGCCTGGACGAAGTATTTGCCCATGTAGTCATAACTTACACGTCCGAAATATGAAAGGTCGGCGTAGTTGAGTTTCTCGCCGCCGGTAATAGTCTTTGTGGCTGTACCGGTCTGGTTTCCGAAGAAAGCATAGTTAGGATCAAGTTTGGTGATACCGACATTGTCCTGACCTGTACCCTGAATCTGGCCTGTCTGTGTCCATTCTGCCTTGTGGGAATATGACATACCGACCATGGCACTGAAATTATGCTTGTCAGCGAAAGTCCTGGAGTAGTTCGCAAAGTTCTCCCACTGATAGTAAGTGTTTGTACCTGAGGTAGCTGAAAGTGTCACATAATCAGTGTAGGTATCAGTATTCGTGACGTTAGGCCATGTCGTGCTCTGGTTTACAACGCTTCTGATGTTGTAACCGAGACGGGATGTAACTACAAGTCCCTTGACAGGAGTGAAATCAAGTGAGGTGGAACCGCGAAGTTCGAACATCTCATTGCTCGGGTCCTGATAGTTGATGGTGATGTAAGGGTTGATGTTGTTGGATTCCTGGAAAGGAGACATCGAATAGTAGTCACCATTAGGGGCCTTGATGAATGTATGGCCCTGGTCAATGAGAGCCTGCATATGTGCAGGGACATTGTCCTTGGAATATGTCACAGGTGTGAGAGGGTCCATCTGGATGGTAGCTGCAGGAAGCGAGTACATACCACCGGCATTGATGAACTTGGCAGAAGCATAGCCGAATGAATTGTTCGTGGTAAACTTAAGCCAATCCTTGATCTTATAGTCAGCATTGACAGTGGCGCTGAGGCGCTTGAACTGGTCCTTGTCACCGATGACAGGGCCGTTGTTGTCGAGGAAGGAAACAGCCGCATAGATTGAGCCGTTGTTGTTTGCTCCTGAGAAAGCGACGTTGTGACGCTGCATGAAACCTGTTTCGAAAGCCACGTCAGCCCAGTTAGTATCGGTCTTGCCGTCATAGTACTTGGAAATGATTTCATCAGAAACAAGGTTACCCTCCCTTACCCATGTAAGATAGTCCTTAGCATTGAGGACATCAGGGACATGAGCCATCTGCTGCCAGCTGAGCTGCATGTCATAAGAAACCCTGCGGATACCCTTGGAAGCGCGTTTGGTGGTTACGAGAACGACACCATTACCTGCTGACGCACCGTAAATTGCGGCAGAAGCAGCGTCCTTGAGGACTTCGATACTTTCAATGTCACTAGGGTCAATGTTGGAGATGTTCTTTGTCCTGAGACCATCCACAACGTAAAGAGGGTCAGAAGAACTATTGGATGAATATCCGCGGATTCTGATGGAAGACTCTGCACCTGGCGCGCCTGATGAAGACACGATCTGGACACCGGCAGTCTTACCCTGAAGTGATCCGGCGATATCAGTAACTGAACGGTTAGTGATATCCTCAGACTTCACCTGAGAGATGGCTCCTGTAACGGAACTCTTCTTCTGGACACCGTATCCCACAACGACAGTCTCTTCGAGAAGGAGGTTGTCTTCCTCCATAACGATATCCACAACAGCATTGAAAGCTTTGATAGTCTGCGCATTATATCCAATGCATGAGAACTCTATTACCGAACCCTTAGGTAGTGTGATAGAGTATTTTCCGTCGGCGTCAGTAGCCGAGCCGTTAGTTGTTCCCTGCTGAATCACAGCAACTCCGGCGAGCGGGACATTTTTCACGTCCACTACTGTTCCGGTAACTGTGATGTTTTCCTGAGCAAGGACTGAAATTGTACATAATAGTACAAGTACCAGTGATGTTAATACTCGTTTCATTTAGTTGATTATTAGATTGAACTTTAATTCGACATGGTGATGACGACGAGAGCCGCCAAGAAGAGAAGGAACATTGCTGCAAGATACTTGTTTGTTCCCTTAGGCGCATCCTTGAATTCTTTCCAGATGAGGACGCCCCAAATCATTGCAACGACAGGAGAAGCATTGCTGAGCGCATAGGTCACGGCAGGGTTGCCTGAGCCTGAAGCCATGAAGCTGATGATCATACCGCTCATCCATATGAAGCCTCCGAGCATACCGATGAGATGAGTCTTGGCATCTCCGTTTGAGACATAATCTTTCATTGAACATTTTCCTTCTACCGAGCGTCTCATTGCGACTCCATTTATGACTGGAGTAGAGAGGAGAACGCCCAAGGCGAAGAAAAATACGGCAGCATAAGGAGTAAGGGTTCCGACTCCGCCGGAAACATAAGCCGGGTCAATGCCTTTGATCACAAGTCCGTAGAAGAATGCGAAACCAAAGCCAGAGATGATGGCGAAGATAATTCCTGTAAGAGGTGTCTTCTTCTGGCTGCTGGTAAGACGGCTGTATGAAACGGCACAGAATATCATTGCACTTACGGCAAGTACAAGACCTATCCACAAAAGAGTCTTGTTTCCGGTGAATCCGCCGACAAAATAGTTGAATACTACACCGCCTACCCATCCGAGGCCACCGCCGATAGGAAAACCTACTGACATTCCGGCAATCGAATTGGCTGCAGTAAGGAAGATATTGGCAAAATTCCAGATGAGACCTCCAAGCATGGCATAGCCTACACTATGCCATGTAAATTCGCCAATACTTGCACCGCCGAGTGTCAACATTCCGGCAAGGGCGGTAAGGAAGAACCCGAAGATGTAGTCCCAGTAGAACAGAGGGAACTTCCAGTTCTTGTTCGTCACGAGTTTCTGCGTATTTGCCCATGAGCCCCAACAGAGGCAACAATAGACACAGCAGATAAGTCCGACAACAGGATTAGTTACAAGTACCATGGTAAGAAAGATTATTCATGAACATAAAGATCCCATCCGAGATAATTCTCGATAGCGTCACGGAGAATTTCCTGAGCCTTTCCGCGGCATGCAGCCACATGGTGCTCGAATCCGTTTCTGCAGATATGTTTCATAAGTTTCTGAAGTTCAGGAACCTGTGTAACTGCGATACATCCGTCCATTCCGTAAGGGTCGTCAGTTATGAGGCCTTCTCCGAGATATGCCTTGATGCAGCCTTTGGCATCGTCTGTAGAAATACGGAAATATGTGAAGTCTCCGCCTGAAACCTTGGCGCAAACGGCACCGAATGTATGGACCTTTCCGAGTGTACGTCCAAGGACACCGAGAGGTGCGAGCTTAAGGTCTGAGTTGCCGACAAATTCACGCGGGAAGTTGCCGCAATGTGTGCAGACGCATTTCTGACGGTCTTCAGCGAAGTTGTTGTTCCAGTCCATCAATGCTGATGAACGTCCTGAAGCAAGTGTGAGGGCATACATTGACACCGCACCTGCAATATCAGTCTCGCATGCGCAAGGAACGAGCTTGTCGCCGAGCATACTCATTGCAACACATGCCGCGCACCCGTAATTCTGCTCAAGGGAATCCCAGCACTGGATAGCAAGAGCATCACAGTCATTTGCCTTTCTCCAACGCTCGACAGCAACAGCGAACTTCGCCACGAGAGGCATTTTTTCCGCATACATTTCAGGTACTTTCGCATAGTCTGAGATGGCATTCACCTTTTCGAGATACTCAGGGTCATTATCAGAAATCTTCTGCGCCGTAAAAATAACTTCAGAGAGATCAGCAGGAACAACTGTAATTCCATATTTCTGAAGGAGTTTCTCACTGCAGCGGCAGGTATTGAATCCGAGAGGACGTGTTCCGATCTGACCGATGCGGCAATGTCTCAAGCCATTGACAACGCGGCAGATGCCTGCGAATTTGTTGATATCATCAACGAGTTCCTTAGAGTAAATCGAATATGTATGGAGAGTTGTGTCAGTGAACGGAATGCCGTACTGATAGAGGTTGTTGCAGACTGAAATCTTTCCGCAGAAAGCGTCGCGGCGGCTGTCGAGATCCACCTTGTCGTTCTCATCGTCACATGCCTGGACGAGGACAGGAACACCGAGGTCAGCATCCTTTATGGCATTGATGATACCGATTTCGAAACCGAAGTTAGGGAGAGAAACGATGATACCGTCGATTTCATCTCTGTGCTCGCGGAAAAGTTTAGAGCATTTGAGACCGTCTTCGCGTGTCTCTATACTGCTGCTGCCTGTAGGAGTTGCATCTTCAGGCAGGATCACATAGTCATATCCCTGATTTTCAAGTGTTTTAAGTAGTTGAGCACGGACGTCTCTTGCCAATTCCGAATTAAAATAAGCTCTTGTGCCGATGATTACACCGAAACACATCTTTTTGTTGTTCTTGTACATAATTATGTGACTTTAATATTTTCTGACCAATTCTTCTACGGCTTCACGCCAGCCAGCGTAAGCCATTCTTGCTGAGTTTCTTCCATCTCCGGGAACCACAGGGGCGTCACAGACGCGTGTCGCTGCGGCCTCATCGAATGTCAGCCATTTCTTTCTTGCAAATCCGTTCATTACGAAGGCTCCGAATGCGGATGCGTCTTCTGCTTCCGAACGTACTACCGGAACACCCAGGAGGTCTGACTGGAACTGCATCAGGAAGCGGTTTCTGGTAGGGCCGCCGTCCACGCGGAGTTCCTTAAGACTGATTCCCGCCTCGGAAGTCATCGCTTCCACAAGGTCAGTTACCTGATATCCGATGGATTCGAGTGCGGCGCGGCAGACATGGGCCTTTCCTGTGCCAAGTGTCATTCCTACGATACGGGCTCTGACTGCGCTGTTCCACCACGGTGCTCCGAGACCGGCAAATGCAGGGATGAAATAAACCCCTCCGTTATCAGGGACAGATGTCGCAAATCCTTCTATTTCAGCGGCATTATTTATCAGCTTAAGTTCTCTTTGCAGCCATGCTATCGTCGCACCGGTGCAATGGATATTGCCTTCGAAAGCATAGAAAGTCTTGCCCAATGCCGAAAATCCTACAGATGTAACCATTCCGGCCGGTGCCTTGGCTGCGTTTTCTCCGATATTCACCATTACGGAAGAACCTGTTCCGTATGTTACCTTTCCTTGTCCTTCACCAAAGCACATCTGGCCGGCAAGCGCGCCGTGTGAATCTCCCAGGACTCCTGCAATCTGGACCGGTTCTCCGAAAATGCCCTCGGCATCAGTTGTGCCGAACACTGCATCAGAAGGAAGGGCCTGCGGCGCCATCGATTCAGGCACGTCCAACATTGACATAAGGTCCTTGTCCCATGCGAGAGTGTGGACATTGAACAGCATCGTGCGGGAAGCATTGGTATAATCGGTCGCGTGAACCTTTCCTCCTGTCAGTTTCCATATCAGCCAGCAGTCAATCGTTCCGAAAAGCAGGTGTCCGGCCTCCGCATCTTCACGTGCGCCGTTGACATTGTCCAAAATCCATTTGATTCCGCTTCCGGAGAAGTACGGGTCAATCATAAGTCCGCTTCTCTCCTGCACGAGGACAGAGAATCCTTCCGCTTTAAGCCTTTCGCAGATTTCCCTTCCGCGCATACACTGCCAGACCACCGCGTTGCATACCGGTTTTCCGGTTCTGCGGTCCCACACGACGACTGTCTCGCGCTGATTTGTCAATGCCAGTGAGAACGATGCGTCAGTTTCCGCAAGGGCATCCTTGACAATTCTGATAGCCTCTATCGTATTCCTGTAGATTTCTTCGGCATCATGTTCTACCCATCCTTCTGCAGGGTAATACTGCTTGTGGGCCACACTTGAGGAATGAAGAAGTTTTCCGTCCTCACTGAAGAGCAGAGCCTTTGTCGCAGATGTACTCTGATCGACAGATATTACGTAGCTGCTCATGCCCTTGCCGGTTTATTTGCCCTGAAAAATTCCTCAGCAGATTTCGCAATTCCCTCAGCGTCAATGCCATAGTATGCAAAGAGCTCTTTGGAAGTGCCATGCATCATATCTTCATCAGGAAGCGCCAGAATCTTTACAGGCACCGGATTCTCGCTGAGTTCTTCTGTTACGAGAGCTCCGAGTCCGCCATATATGCTGTGCTCCTCTACGGTAACGATGCATCCTGTTTCCTCGGCAGCCTTGCGGAGAGCATCCTTGTCGAACGGCTTGATCCAAGAATAATCGAGTACTCTGGCATTGATCTTCTTCTCTTCGAGCATTTCGGCAGCTTTCAATGCGTGGTAAACGGTTTCGCCTGTGGCGATGATGGTGATATCTTTTCCTTCATGGAGAAGGTTCGCCTTGCCGGGGATGCAATCGAAGTCCTGATTTTCATAAACTTCTCCGGTCGCTCCCCTGCCGACTCTCACGAATACCGGCTCGGGATAATCGACAAGCATCTTTACGAGTTTCTCCGTCATGTTTCCGTCAGACGGGAGAACCACGTTCATTCCCGGGAATGCCCTGAGGACAGCGATGTCATGAAGGCTGTGATGTGTTGCACCCAATGCACCGTAAGCGATTCCGCCGCTCACTCCCAGAATCTTCACCGGATTTCTGCTGTATGCAACATCGACCTTCACCTGTTCAAGGGATCTGGCCACATAGAAACATGCAGGGCCGCAGCAGAAGACTTTCTTTCCGCTATGCGCCAATCCGGCAGATATGCCGACCGCATCCTGTTCTGCGATTCCGCATTCCACAAACTGACCAGGCAATTCTTTTGCGAAGTCGCCAAGAGTAACAGAGCCGCGGGCGTCTGTTGTCACCGCTATGATATCCTTGTCATTTCGGGCAAGTTCCAGCAGCGTAGATGTAAAACTTTTTCTGCTATCTTTCATTTCCGGTTCCGTTTATGATTCCAGTTCTGTTATCCTTTGTTCAATTTCACTGACAGCCTGAGCATATTGTTCCTCTGTCGGAACTCCATGATGCCATTTTGCGACACCTTCCATATATGACACGCCATAACCTTTCGTCGTATGGGCCACCACCATGTGAGGCTTGTCGGAAGTAAGGTCAATGCCATCGAGGACCCGCACAATATCATTGACATCATCACCATTCATTTCGAGGACCTCCCAGCCGAAGGCTTCCCATCTCGAGCGGATGCTCTCGATAGGCATCACGTCTTCGGTAGAGCCGCTGATCTGCAACATATTCCTGTCAATGATAGCAATGAGGTTGCCGGTTTTATAGAGATTAGCAGCCATAGCCGCTTCATAAATGGAACCTTCCTCCTGCTCGCCGTCGCCCATCATGACTACGGTCTTGTAGCTCTTGCCGTCCATTTTAGCAGCGATTGCCATTCCAAGACCGAAAGAAAGACCATGTCCAAGAGCTCCGCTGTTTACTTCAATGCCGGGAAGAGTACATAAAGGATGACCGGCAAGTGGTGAGCCGAACTTGCCTAAGGTATCCACAAGTGATACTTCCAGAATTCCTTTGGATTCCAGAACAGCATAAAGAGCTTCTACACAATGACCTTTGCTCAGTACAAATCTGTCACGATTTTCATCATCGAGATTGTCCTTTGTGACATTCAGATAATGATTATAGAGAACAGTAAGTGTGTTGAGGCAGGACAAATCACCACCGGTATGACCGGCTCCCGCATTGTAGATAATGTCGAGAAGTCGCTTTCGATTCCTTTCAGAAAGCAGTTTGAGAGACTTTATATCCATAATTATTAGTGCCTTTCCGCAGAAATTCTGCTGGATTACTGTTATTAACTGGTGCAAAGATAAGCAAACGAAAGTAATAAACAAAGGAAACCGAAAGTTTTTTCGGAAATATTTCTTCTTTTACTTACGAAAGTTGGTTTTCCGTAAATTTTCACTTAACTTTGTAGCAATTAAAAAGCTGATATCTATGGCACTAAACCAGAGGAGAACCGAGATTCTCAATCTCATTCAAGAGGACGGACACGCAAAAGTTCAGAAGCTTTCGAAAATATTCAAAGTTTCGGATGTAACCATCAGACAGGATTTGGAAGAACTGGAAAAGATGGGTTATGTCCAGAGAGAGCATGGCGGAGCCTTTCTTAAAGATGTCGGCACGTTCGCCAAAACCGGCCAGCTTTTCAACAAGTCCCACATGGATGAGAAGATAGCTATCGCCAAGACTGCCGCGGGCCTTGTCAATGAAGGTGAGACCATTATCCTAGATTCCGGTTCCACGACAACCGAACTCGCCAGACAACTTGTCGGTTACAAGAGCCTGAATGTATTGACCAATGCATTGAATATTGCGATGATGCTCGGTGAGAATCCGGGAATCAGCCTGCTTGTTTCCGGTGGCGAGTTCAAGGCTCCGACTCTGTCGTTGACAGGTGAGATTGCAGCCAAACTTTTCAAAGGCATACATGTGAACAAACTTTTCCTTGCCACAGCAGGAATTTCGACCGAGGATTTTCTCCTCACCTATCCGAGTCTCAGCGACCTTTCCGTAAAGTCCGCCATGATTCGTGCCGCTTCGAAGGTTTATCTTCTCGCCGATTCTTCCAAGATTGGCAGGCCTTCGTTTGCCAGTCTCGGCCGCATATCATTGATAGACACTCTTATAACCGATGACAAGATAGATACCTCAGCCGCTGCGCGTATCGAGGAGCTTGGGGTGAAGATCATTATCGCCAGCACGGAGGAGAGCAGGTAGAGAGCGAGTTCTGGTACACAATTGGACTTGACGATGAGGACTGAACCAATTACATTAAAGCCATGAATACGGAACGTGACACATACAATCAGATCGAGTATGCGCGTGAGAGTGGACGTGAGGAAGGGCGAGAAGAGGAGCGCTCGAAAATCGCGATAAATCTTATACGACTCGGTGCATCTTGCGAGATTATAGCACAGGCGACCGGTCTCTCAAAAGAAGAGATCTCCAGGCTGAAAAATGAGCTGAGCAATGCATAGCAATTGGTTCTTATCATCTGGCACCGGCAATCCCGGAAAATCATCACGAGATTGGTAAGCGTCTCCGGAATTACGTGTTGACCGGACGCTGGGCGGGACGATGCCACAGCCAATTTTGTAACGCATTTGTTATCAATGCTATCAGATTTCCAGTGTGGATTATCGCCTGTTTTTTCTCTGATAATCCACACTAAAATACATATCTTGCTGAATATTAACTAATTGACAAGTATCAATGTGGCACCGTCCGGCATGTTCTCCACAATCTTATTTCGCAGTTTCAGATAGCAGGACAGATGTATTCGGAAAGGTCAGATTATTTCATCCCGACACATTCTGTGCGGAGTTTTCTTCAAACTCCGTGTTTTCCGGGATCTGTTTCGAGCGCTTCAGTGGCGTGCCCAGACCGCTGTCCATGCTGTCTTTCGGTACTTTGTCTTCGACCCTCTTGGCATATGTTAGTCTTGGCATTGCAGTTATAATATACTGTGTACCAGCGCATTACATACTAGCATAAAACTAGACGCTCCTGCCAAGACCCCATTTCGCTGCTACCTCTTGGCTCACTTATAACCGGATAACTTTCTGATAATTAATACGTAACGCCAGATTGCGATTGTCAAGAGGGTCGAAAATCAAAGGGCTTTGACCGGACGACAGAACGTCTCATAAGTTTCGTGTTTACTTGTCCCGCAAGTGCAGTCCCGTTTGTCGAGAGACATGGTAATTTGCCGCGGCATCATTCGGCACTTTTTGTTTTGGTCAATGCCATACAGGCGTGGCCAGTCACGGAAAAATCATCATCCCAACATGACTGGCCGGTAGGGGCCCGCCGCGGTAGCGGTGGGAAGGATAGCCACAACGGGGCGTACCGCTCCGACGGCCCCTGCCGGCATGACTTGTCCTACATTTCCGTCATTTCAAAAGTGTAAATGAAGTGGTTTTTGAGAACACAAAGATTTAAAAATCATCATTAAAATTTAAAAATCATAAAAATCTTCTGAAACCACCTCACCATTTCGGGGCATTTCGCCACATTTTCTGGTTTTGCGCGAAATTATTATATAGTATTGCAACCTTGATTGACGCATGTCCAGCCGGTTCATAACGGCGCACGTCAATGTTAACAATTTGTTTTAACAGAATAAATACTTAATTTTATGACAGAATTAGTCAAGGTTGGAAGCGAGGGCAAGTACATCGACCTGATGGTCGACTGGAGCTTCAAAAAGATTTTCGGGACGGAAGTCAACAAGGACATTCTCATCGAATTCCTCAAGGTGATTTTCCCGCAGTACGCAATATCGGACATCACATACGTTCCGACGGAGCAGTTGGGAATCATGGAGGACGACAGGAAGGCAATCTTCGACGTGCTGTGCAGGACCGTGGACGGAAAGACGTTTCTTGTGGAGATGCAGCGCGGGTATCAGAAGCACTTCTTCGAGAGGGCCCTGTTCTACACTTCATTCCCGATAATGAAACAGGGAAAGAAGGCATTGGCCGAAGAGGCAAGGGGGAACAGGCCGTGGGACTTCAGTCTGGACGGGGTATTCTTCCTGGGAATCCTGAACTTCAAGTATGAGGATGACGAGATGACGGAGCACCGGTACCGGCTGATGGAGGCGACTTCGAAAAAGCTGATGACGGACAAACTGGAGTTCGTCTTCGTGGAGGTGGAGAAGTTCGACAAGGGTGAGGATGAACTGGAGACGGATCTGGACAAGTGGCTGTATCTGCTGAAGAACATGTCAAACTTGCTGGGACGCCCTGAGAGACTGAGGGACAGGATATTCACGAAACTCTTCGATGTTGCGGAGCTCGCCCAGCTTGACGACGAGGACAGAATCAAATACATTAAGGCCATGAATACGGAACGGGACACATACAATCAGATTGAGTACGCGCGTGAGACCGGGCGTGAAGAAGGGCATAAAGTGGGCAAAGAAGAAGGGCTCAAGGAAGGCAAAAAAGAGGGTCTCAAAGAAGGGCGTGAGGAAGGACGAGGAGAGGAGCGGTTGAAGATCGCTATGAATCTTATACGTATTGGTGCATCTTGCGAGGTTATCACGCAGGCCACAGGACTCTCAGCAGAAGAGGTATCCAGGCTTAGGAAAGAACTTCACAATTAGTTTATTCTTCCTTGTGGCACCGGCAATCCCGGCAAATCGTCACGACTTTGGTAAGCATCTCCGGAGTTACGTGTTGACTGGACATTGGGCGGAACGATGCCACAGCCAATTTTGTAACGCATTTATTATCAATGCTATCTGATTCCCAGTGTAGATTGTCGCCTGTTTTTCTCTGATAATCCACACTAAAATGCATATCTTGCTAAATATCAACCAATTGTCAAGTATCAATGTGGCACCGTCCGGCATGTTCTCTCCACAATCTAATTTCGCAGTTTCAGATAGCAGGACAGATGTATTCGGAAAGGTCAGATTATTTCATCCCGACACATTCTGTGCGGAGTTTTCTTCAAACCCCGTGTTTTCCGGGATCTGTTTCGAACACTTCAGTGGCGTGCCCAGACCGCTGTCTATGCTGTCTTTCGGTACTTTGTTTTCGACCCTCTTGACATATGTTAGTCTTGGCTTTTGCAGTTATAATATATTGTATACAAGCGCATTACATAATAGCATAGGGCTAGACGCTCCTGCCAAGACCACATTTCATTTCTACCTCTTGGCTCTCTTTTAACTGGCTAACTTTCTGATTGTCAACATGTAATACAGGACTGCCGTTGCCAAGAGGGTCGAAAAGCGTAAGCGTCTCCGGAGTTACGTCTTGCAACATAAACCCCGAAAGCTATTTGTCTAACTTTCGGGGTCCATGTTATTTATCTCTAGTTCAGCGCAAAAGTAGCACTACAGCAATCAGGCTGAGTGACTATATTTG
>ENA-OUQH01000199-OUQH01000199.1-human-gut-metagenome-genome-assembly--contig:-NODE-199-length-48131-cov-6.764872_pt1 | contig 48131 bp, 39 predicted proteins | sample MGYA00237948_ERZ548828 | MGnify/ENA primary metagenome ERZ548828 (study PRJEB26490, sample SAMN05194711) | human gut metagenome | biome: terrestrial biome; feature: human-associated habitat; material...
GTATATGATTACGCAACTCTTTTAAAAAGACTCCGCGAACAGGCTTTTTTAAACGGCGGACTTAAAATTATTTTTACGGATAACAGAGGCGAAGAACCCTTGACGGAGGTTCTTCACTATGAGGGCGGAATAAAAAATTTTGTTTCTTATCTTTTTGAAGAAAAGAAAAAGAAAAAAGAAAATCTTGAATGCATAAATCAGGATGTAATTTACGTAAGCGGAGAAAAAAACGGCAGTGTTGCGGAAGTTGCAATGCAGTGGTATACAGGTTACGATGAAATAAGCGAATCCTTTGCAAACAATATTTCCACAACCGAAGGCGGTACTCATTTAACCGGATTTAAATCAGCGCTTACAAAAGTTTTGCTTGAATACGGAAGAAAATTTAAATGTCTCAAAGATGATGAAGAACTTACGGGAGACGATGTCAGAGAAGGTCTTATAGCCGTTATTTCCGTAAAGCTTGAAGAACCTCAGTTTGAGGGACAGACAAAAACAAAACTCGGCAATTCCGAAATGAGAGGTCTTGTCGAAAATATGATGAAGGACAAACTTTCGTCATATCTTGAGGAAAATCCAGATGTTGCAAAAGCAATAATAGAAAAAGCAATAAACGCTTCAAGGGCGAGAATTGCAGCAAGAAAAGCAAGAGAAGCAACAAGGAAAACTCCACTGGGTACAAATTCACTTCCCGGAAAGCTTACGGACTGCATAGTTAAAGACCCTACAAAAACGGAAATATATATAGTCGAGGGTGATTCGGCAGGAGGTTCTGCAAAGAACGGAAGAGACAGCAAATATCAGGCAATACTTCCTCTTTGGGGAAAAATGCTCAATGTTGAAAAAGCGCGTGAGGATAAAGTTTACGGAAACGATAAACTTACACCTGTTATTCAGGCGCTCGGTACGGGAATAGGAACTGAATTTAATCTTGAAAAACTGAGATACGACAAGATAATTATAATGGCCGATGCCGATGTTGACGGAGCTCATATACAAACGCTTTTGCTTACATTCTTTTTTAGATTTATGAGACCTCTTATAGAAGCCGGACATGTTTATCTTGCAAAACCGCCTCTTTATAAACTTTCAAGAGGAAAAAAATCAAAAGTTGCTTTCAGCGATGATGAAAGAGATCTTATAAGCGAAGAATTCAAAGACGGAGACAAAAATGCAAAGGTTGATATAAGCCGATACAAAGGTCTCGGTGAGATGAACCCGGAAGAACTTTGGGAAACAACTATGGATCCGAAAAACAGAATTCTTTTGAAAGTTACGGTAGATGACGCGGAAAAAGCAGACAGAATTTTCAGCGTACTTATGGGTGACGAGGTTGAACCGAGAAGAATTTTCATAGAAGAAAATGCCCAGTACGTAACAAATCTTGACGTTTAATAGGAGAAGAAGATGGCTAAAAATAAAAAATACGAGGATTCTCATTTTGAAGAACACCTTGAAACACAGACAATAGTTGATATAGACATTGAAAAAAGAATGAAAGAGGCTTTTATAGATTATGCGATGAGCGTTATCGTAAGCCGTGCTCTGCCGGATGTGCGCGACGGTTTAAAACCCGTTCACAGAAGAATTCTTTATTCAATGTATGAAGAACACTTGACATATGACAAAGCTTTTTTTAAGTCGGCTACAACCGTCGGTAACGTAATAGGCCGATACCATCCTCACGGCGATGCATCCGTTTATGACGCGATGGTAAGACTTGCACAGGATTTTTCCATGAGATATATGCTTATAGACGGTCACGGAAACTTCGGCTCTGTGGACGGTGATCCTCCGGCTGCATACCGTTATACGGAAGCGAGAATGAGCAAGCTTGCAAACCTGATGCTTGAGAACATTGATAAAAACACGGTTGATTTTGCTCCGAACTTCGATGAAAAGAGAGTGGAGCCCGTTGTTCTTCCCACGAGAATACCGACGCTTCTTATAAATGGAAGCTCCGGTATTGCGGTAGGTATGGCAACAAATATTCCGCCGCATAACTTAACCGAAGTTTTAAACGGAATTATAGCCAAAATTGATAATCCCGATATAACGCTCGATGAAATGATGGAATACATAAAAGGACCCGATTTTCCCACAAGAGCGTCAATAATGGGCAAGCGCGGCATAAGAAGTGCTTACGAAACCGGTAAAGGCAAAATAATAGTACGTGCAAAAACACAGATAGAGGAACATAAAGACGGAACATCTTCTATAATAGTAACGGAGCTTCCTTATCAGGTTAACAAGAAAATGCTTGTTGAGGCTATTGCAGATTTGGCGAAAGAAAAGAGAGTTGAAGGTCTTTCGGATATTGACGATCATTCCTCCGACAGAGTAGGCATAAGAATAGATATAGCGCTTAAGAGAGACGCTAATCCGCAGGTTGTTTTGAATCAGCTTTACAAATATTCAAGACTTCAGGACAGCTTTTCGGTTAATATGCTTGCAATAAGCGACGGCAAGCCGAAAACAATGGGTCTTTTGGAAATACTCGATCACTTTATAGTATTTCAGGAAGAAATCGTTACAAGACGCACGAGATTTGATTTGGAAAAAGCGGAAGCGAGAATGCATATTCTTGAAGGATTGCGCATAGCTTTGGATAATATCGATGAGATTATCCACATTATCAGAAGTTCGTACGATGACGCAAAAGAAAAATTGATGGAACGCTTCTCAATGTCGGATATTCAGGCTCAGAGTGTTCTTGATATGAGACTCGGTCAGCTACAGAGACTAAACGGCGAAAAAATAGAAAATGAATATAACGACCTGATTCAGAAAACCGCGGAATACAGAGAAATTCTCTCCGATCACGGAAGACTTATGGAACAGGTTAAAACGGAGCTTATTGAAATACGCGATAAATACGGCGATGAAAGAAAGACGGAACTTCTCGATTCTGTTGAAGAAATAGATATTGAGGATCTGATTGAAGAAGAAGACAATGTATTTACGCTCACCCATTTCGGATACATAAAGAGACTTCCCACCAGCACTTACAGAAGTCAGAACCGCGGCGGAAGGGGTATTTCGGCTTTAAGCACAAGAGAAGAGGATTTTGTCGAAACTCTCTTTACGGCATCAACGCATGACAATATTCTGTTCTTTACAACGCGCGGCAGAATGTATCATTTGAAGGGATATCAGATTCCCGAGGCGGGAAGACATGCAAAGGGAACCGCAATTATAAATCTTCTGCCTATAGAGCAGGACGAAAAAGTAACCGCTATGCTCGCCGTGCGCGATTATGAAGAAGATACATCTCTTATTATGGCAACAAAGCGCGGCACGGTTAAAAAGACATCCATAAGCGACTTTAATATGACGAGAAAAGGCGGTCTTATAGCAATAGGGCTTAATGAAGACGATGACCTGATAGATGTTAGAATTGTCGGCAAAAACGATACCGTTATTTTAAGTACGTATAAAGGTATGGCTATACGCTTTAATGAAGATGACGCCCGCGCAATGGGAAGAACGGCTCACGGCGTAAGAGGAATAAGACTGCGCGAAGATGACTATGTTATAGGCATGGAAATTGCAAAAGAAGGCGCAGAACTTCTTGTTGTAACGGAAGGCGGATTCGGCAAAAAGACAGATCTTTCCGAATATAAAATTCAGACACGAGGCGGCGTAGGAATAAAGACCTATAAGATTACAGAACAGACAGGAAATATTGTCGGAATCAAAACCGTCGGAGAAAACGTCGATCTTATGATTATTACAAGCGAAGGCGTAATTATACGTATGAATACCGCCGATATCAGCACCATAGGAAGAAGCACAAAAGGCGTAAGACTTGTAAAACTCGGAGACGGTGTTAAAGTTGCGTCAATAGCTTTGACAGAGCATGAGGAAGAAAAAGAAGAAAGCGAAGAGCCGGAAAAAACCGAATCTCCGGAAGAAAATGCATAAGGTTGTGAAATAATGCGGCGCAGAGAGTGCAGAGAAGTTAAAATAGGCAATATTAAAATAGGCGGAGGCAACAAAATTGCCGTGCAGTCTATGACAACCACAGACACAAGGGATGCGGATGCAACAGTAAAACAAATACTTGAACTTGAAAATGCGGGCGCGGATATTGTAAGATTTACCGTTCCCGATGAAAAAGCTGCCGAAAACGTTGAGATAATAAAATCCAAAACTCATGTGCCTCTTGTGGCGGATATTCATTTTGATTACAGACTGGCATTAAAGTGTATTGACGGCGGTATTGATAAAATACGCATAAATCCCGGAAATATAGGCAGCCGCGAAAGAGTTTTTGAAGTTGCACAAAAATGCATGGATAAAGGCATTCCGATAAGAATAGGCGTAAATGCCGGCTCGCTTGAAAAGCAGTTTTGCGAAAAATACGGAAATACTGCTCGTGCGATGGCGGAAAGCGCAAAATATCATGCTTCGCTTTTGGAAGAATGCGGCATGAATGATATAGTTATAAGTCTTAAGGCTTCCGATGTTGTTAAAACGGTTGAAGCGTACAGAATTATGGAAAAAGAATGCGATTATCCGCTTCACCTCGGTGTTACGGAAGCCGGAACCGCATACAGGGGAATAATAAAATCGTCAGCCGGAATAGGCGCTCTTTTGATAGATGGGATAGGGGATACAATAAGAGTTTCTCTTACGGAAAATCCAACGGAGGAAATACGTGCCGGAAAAGCATTGCTTTCGTCTTTGGGGCTTCAAAGCGGAGCGGAACTTGTTTCGTGTCCGACTTGCGGAAGGTGCAGAATTAATCTTTTTGACATTGCAAAAAAAGTGGAAAAAAAGCTTGAAACTATTGAAACTCCGTTAAAAGTTGCGGTTATGGGATGCGCCGTAAACGGTCCCGGAGAAGCAAGAGAAGCCGATTTCGGAATTGCCGGCGGGGACGGCTGTGCGGTTTTCTTCAGAAAAGGCGAAATTGTAAAAAAAGTACCTGAAAACGAAATTTTGGAGATACTGTCTGAGGAAATAGAAAAATATGAAACAGGAAAAAAAACTGACTGAAGTTTTTAAAGGGTGCGATATTCCCGAAAAATTTAACGATACGCGTGTATGCGCGCTCAAAATCGATACAGATAAAAGAAAAATAGAGCTTGCCTTAAGGTTTAGCTCTGTTTTGCCGTATTCGGAAATTGAGGCTCTGAAAAGCAAAATAAAAAAAGCATATGTGCTGAATTCAATTTCGGCGCATGTATTTTTTGACGATAAAAAATGTTTTGAAAACAAAAATAATTTAAGAGATTACATTTTGGGAGAATTGTGTGACAGAGATGCTGCATATAAATGTGTGTTTGAAGGCAGTGACTGGAATTTTTCCGAAGACAGTCTCTGTATTACAATAAAACACGATTGCGGAGAATATATCAGAGAAAACAAAACAGAGAGCATTATCAGAAATATATTGAAAAAATGGGACTGTGACGCAAAAATATCTTTTGCCGAAGAAATAGATGATACAATTTCTTTTGAACCCGTAAAAGCTTCTGCACCTGCATATGCTCCGAAAAAAGCGGCGGAATCTTCAAAAGGAAGCAGCGAAAATCCCGCAATACTTCTCGGAAGACCGATATTTACGGATCCCGTAAATATTTCAGATGTGGACGCGGAAAGCGGCTTTGTAACAATTCGCGGCGATATCTTTTTTATAGACACAAAAGAAATTTCAAACGGAAAAACAATTGTGACTTTCTATCTTAAAGACGACAGCGGCGCGATAATATGTAAATTTTTTATAGAAAACGCAAAGTATGAAATACTTAAAGGTGATTTTAAGAAAGGATTATATGTAACGGTTAAGGGAAAAGCAGAGTTTGACAAGTTTGAACAGGACGTAACCGTAACCGCAAAGGATATAAATCTTGCCGAAAAAATTAAAAAGCGTGACAATGCCGAGAAAAAAAGAGTTGAACTTCACGCTCATACAAAGATGTCCACCATGGACGGAATAGCAAACGCAAAAGATCTTGTAAAGCTTGCAAAACAGTACGGGCACAGTGCTGTTGCAATAACGGATCACGGTGTTGTTCAGGCGTTTCCGGAGGCTTTTCACGAAAAAGACGACAGCATAAAAATTCTGTACGGAACGGAAGCTTATCTTATAAACGACTGTGACAACATGGCTTATAAAGGCGGCAGTTATCCTATGGACGGAGAAATTGTGGTGTTTGATATAGAAACCACGGGACTTTCGCCGCAGAGCGAGGAAATAACGGAAATCGGCGCAGTTCTGGTAAAAAACGGCGAGATACTTGATAAATTTGAGACTTTTGTAAATCCAGGAAAACCGATTCCTCAAAAAATAGTAGAGCTTACGGGTATTACGGACGACATGGTGGCAGGCGCGCCGTCACCGCGTGACGCGGTTTTGTCCTTTATGGAATTTTGCGGTGACAGACCGCTTATTGCCCATAATGCCGATTTCGATACAGGCTTTATAAGAGAAACGTTATCAAGAAACGGTGTTAAAAAAAGCATCTGGTATCTTGACACGCTTGCACTTTGCCGTGCGCTCGTAAAAGAAAAAAAGCGTCATAAGCTCGATATAATGGCGGAATATTTCGGCGTTCCGAACCCTTCGCACCACCGCGCTGTAAACGATGCCGAGGTTTGCGCCGGAATATGGTTTAAATGTGCGGAAAAGCTTTCGGAAATGGATATTTCGGATTTGACGGAAATTGACGGAAAAATTTCGATAAATTCCGATTTGTCAAGGCTTAAACCTTTTCATGCCGTAATTTTTGCAAAAAATCTTGTCGGACTCAAAAATCTTTATAAGCTCGTTTCGATGTCTCATTTAAACTATTTTAAAAGAAACCCGAGAATACCGAAGAGCGAACTTATAAAACATCGTGACGGGCTTTTGCTGGGATCCGCGTGCGAAGCGGGAGAGCTTTACCGCGCGCTGAGAGAAAATGCCGATGATGCTAAAATTAAAAGAATATGCGAATTTTACGATTATTATGAAATTCAGCCGCTCGGAAACAACATGTTTATGGTCGGAAACGGTGAGGTGCAGAGTGTTGAAGATATAAAAAATTTCAACAGGCGCGTTATAGAACTCGGAGAAGAATACGGAAAACCCGTTGTTGCAACGGGAGACGTACACTTTTTGAATGCGGAGGATGAAGTTTTCAGACGTATTCTGATGGCGTCAAAAGGTTTTTCGGATGCCGATAATCAGGCGCCGCTTTATTACCGCACAACGGATGAAATGCTGGCGGAATTTGATTATCTCGACCCCGAAACGGCGCGGCGCGTTGTTATCGATAACACAAATCTTATTGCCGATATGATAGAAGATATCCGCCCGGTGCCGGAGGAAAAATGTCCTCCCGTAATAGAGGGCTCGGCAGAAGATATTGAAAGAATGTGCCGCGAAAAAGCAACGAGAATATACGGAGATCCCCTGCCCGAACTTGTAGAGGAGAGAATGAAAAAAGAACTTACAAGTATTATAAACAACGGTTTTGCCGTTATGTATATGATTGCGCATAAGCTCGTTAAAAAATCGCTTGAAGACGGTTATCTTGTCGGTTCGCGAGGAAGTGTCGGTTCCTCCTTTGTTGCTTTTCTTACGGATATTACGGAAGTAAATTCGCTTCCGCCGCACTATGTGTGCCCGAAATGCAAATATTCCGAGTTTATAACGGATATGTCCGTAGGTTCGGGATGCGATATGGAAGACAAAAACTGCCCGCATTGCGGTGAAAAAATGAAGAAAGACGGACATGATATACCTTTTGAAACGTTTCTTGGGTTCAACGGAGACAAAGCTCCTGATATTGACCTTAACTTTTCAGGAGACTATCAGCCCATAGCACATAAGTATACGGAGGTTATTTTCGGAACGGGGCATGTTTTCAGAGCGGGAACAATAGGCACCGTTGCGGAAAAAACAGCTTACGGCTATATTAAAAATTATTTTGAAGAACGCGGAAGAACCGTTCGCAAAGCGGAAATGCAGCGGCTTATAGAGGGATGTACGGGTGTTAAGAGAACAACGGGTCAGCACCCGGGCGGCGTTATAGTTTTGCCGAAAGGTCATGATATTCACGAATTTACGCCCGTTCAGCACCCGGCAGACAAAAGCGAGATAGATATTATAACCACTCATTTTGATTACCATTCCATTGATCAGAACCTTTTAAAGCTTGACCTGCTCGGGCACGACGATCCGACGGTTATAAGAATGCTTGAAGACCTGACGGGGACGGACGCACAGAAAATTCCGCTTGACGATAAAGACACGATGTCGCTCTTTACGGGAACGGGAGCTCTGGGAGTTACCGAAGAACAGATAAGCAGCAAGGTAGGTACATATGCGATTCCGGAGTTCGGAACAAAATTTGTGCGTCAGATGCTTGTTGATACAAAGCCCACAACGTTTTCCGAACTTATCAGAATCAGCGGACTTTCCCACGGTACGGACGTTTGGACGAATAACGCGCAGGAACTTGTCAGAAACGGTACATGCACGCTTTCAAGCTGTATCTGTACGCGTGACGATATTATGATTTATCTTATAAATAAAGGTCTGCCGCCGTCCGATTCGTTTAAAATAATGGAATCCGTCAGAAAAGGAAAAGGGCTTAAACCCGACTGGGAAACGCTTATGAGAGAAAACAGTGTTCCCGAATGGTATATTGATTCCTGCAAAAAAATAAAATACATGTTCCCGAAGGCTCACGCCTGTGCATATGTAACAATGGCTTTCAGAATTGCATATTACAAGGTTCATTATCCGCGTGAGTTTTACATGACATATTTCAGCGTACGTGCGGATTCGTTCGAGTATAACATAATGTGCCGCGGAGCGGACAAGGCGCGCGAAACGATTAAGCAGATTAACGCCAATGCAAATGCAACGCCGAAGGATAAGACCATGATTCCTATTTTGGAAGTATGCGTTGAAATGTATGAAAGGGGAATAGAATTTTGCCCCATAGACCTTTATAAATCGCATGCGACAAAGTTTACGGAAGAAAACGGAAAAATTCGGCCTCCGCTTAATGCGCTGCCGGGTGTCGGAACGTCTGCGGCGCAGAGCATTGCCGATGAACGCGAAAACGGAGAATTTCTTGCAAAAGACGATATGGTAAAAAGATGCGGCATAACAAAAGCGGTTGTAGAAGCGCTTTCCGCCGTAGGGGTGCTTGAAGGTATGCAGGAGAGCACACAGGTAAGTATGTTTTAGAATTAAAGCAGAAAAAACCTCATATTATTACAGAAAAGTATACAATTTTTTAAAAAATTATATTTTTTTTTCATTTTCTATTGACTTTTTTGCGATATAAGATAAAATATATATAAAGGTATTTTGGGAGGGTGTGTCTATTTGAGAGTAATTGCCGGACAGTCCCGCGGCAGAAAGCTGGTTTCGGCCGAGGGGAAGGACACCAGACCCACTACCGACAGGGTGAAGGAATCAATGTTTAATCTTCTTGCGCCGTATGTTTGCGGAGCGAATGTGCTGGATCTTTTTGCCGGGAGCGGCGCTCTCGGCATAGAAGCGCTTTCGCGAGGAGCGGAGAAAGCGGTTTTTGTTGAAAAAAATGCCGCGTCACTTAAAAATATAGAGATAAATCTTGAAAATACACATCTTAAGGATAAAGCCGAGGTGATTTTCGGAGATTTTGAAAACTATCTTTTAAAGTGTTCCGAAAAATTCGATTTGGTGCTTCTCGATCCTCCGTACAGTTCCGGGGTTTACGGCGTTGCGCTCGATTTGCTCGGAAAGCGCGGATTGCTTACGCACGGCGCGGTTGTTGCACTTGAACACAGTGACAAAATTGCGGCACCGCAGGCGGAAGGATTTGAAATTTACACAGACAGAAAATACGGCAGCAGCATGGTCGCAATTTTAAAATATGTTTGATTCGCCGAAGAAAGGTTATAAAAATGATTGCAGTATACCCGGGAAGCTTTGACCCCGTGACAAACGGACATCTTGATATTATAGAACGCAGCGCGAAAATGTTTGATAAACTTTATGTTGCGGTTCTCAAAAACAGCAGCAAAACGCCGCTTTTCACGCTGGAGGAAAGATGCGGACTTATAGACAGGGTCACAGGTCATATAAATAATATCGAGATTCTCAGCTTTGACGGCTTGCTGGTTGATTTTATGAAAAAAATCAACGCTAAAGTTATTGTCAAAGGTCTGCGCGCGATGAGCGATTTTGAATATGAATTTCAGATGGCGCTTGCAAACCGCAGACTGGACGGAGACATTGAAACGATGTTTCTTGTCACAAGCATGCAGAATCAATACGTAAGCTCAAGCTTTGTAAAGGACGTGGCGCGTTACGGCGCAAGTCTTAACGGTTTTGTCCCGAAAGAGATTGAGAATGATATTTATGAAAAGCTGATTAAGTAATTTACAGAGGAGGGGAAAAACATGGAGATTTTTGACGTAATAGAACAGCTTGAGGAGATAATGGAAAGCAGCTTCACTTTGCCGATATGGCACAAGACAATGGTGAACAAGGCTGACGTTATGGAGCTTTTATCGGATCTGAGACTCAGACTGCCGGAAGAGCTTAAGCAGGCTAAATGGGTTAAAGAGGAGCGAACCAGAATTATAACCGAAGCTCATCAGGAGGCTTCCAACATAGTTAAGGAAACCGAAGAGCAGGTTAAAGGCATGGTAAACGAGCACGAAATCACAAAGAAAGCTTATGAGCAGGCAAACGAGATAATCGAAAGCGCCCAGAAAAATGCACGTGAGATTCGTCTCGGAGCAAGACAGTACGCAGACAATGTTCTCGGCAGCGTGGAAGACAAGCTCTCGGGTCACATAGCAGAAATACAGGCAGGAAGAGCCGAACTTAAAAAATAATTTTTCGGAAATAAATCACATTGGCAAATGAAAAGATTTTTAAGATTTTCGTTTGCCAATGTGATTTTTGAGGGAGCTTTTATGACACCAAAGGTTTTGTTGGCACCGATGGCAGGCGTAACCGATTTTGCTTTCAGAAGGATCTGCAGAGAATTCGGTGCGGAAATGACATATACGGAAATGGTGAGCGCCAAGGCGCTTTCTTTTAATGATAAAAAAACAAAAACGCTTCTTGTGACGGACGAAACGGAAAGACCGAGAGGCGTTCAGATTTTCGGCAGTGACCCCGATATTATGGCGCAGGCGGCGAAAGAACTTTCGGACGATTTTGACGTGATAGACATAAATATGGGATGCCCGGCTCCGAAGATAACGGGAAACGGAGAGGGAAGTGCGCTTCTTAAAAATCTGCCGCTTGCAGCTGAAATAATAAAGACGGTGTCATCGGAGTGCAAAAAACCGGTAACAGTTAAAATACGGCGCGGCTTTAAAGAAAACGAAGATGTTTCCGTGCGCGCGGCGGAGCTTGCCGAGAAAAACGGAGCGGCGGCAATAACGGTTCACGGCAGATTTACGGAGCAGATGTTTTCGGGAAAAAACTCGCTGGAAACAATAAAGAATGTTAAAAAAGCCGTGTCTGTTCCGGTTATAGGGAACGGGGACATATTTTGTGCACAGGATGCGCTTAAAATGTTTGAAGAAACCGGGTGCGACGCTGTTATGGTCGGAAGGGGAGCAATGGGAAACCCGTTTATTTTCCGTGAAATTGCGTGCCTTTTGAGAGGCGAAGAATACGCTCCGGCAACCGATGAAGAAAAGATTGACGCGGCGCGGAGAAATGTGCGCGATATTGTGGCGCTGAAGGGCGAACATATAGGAATTTTGGAGTCGAGAAAGATTGTGTCATGGTTTGTAAAGGGCATGCGCGGTGCAACGGAAGTAAAAAGAGAAGCCAATGCGGCAAAAACTCTTGATGAGATGATGTCGATTCTGGATGGAATTTTGAAAAAATAGTATTTTTTTTAACAAAAATAAACCAAAAAAAAGGGTTTTAAAATAAAAAATAGAATATAATCTGTTAGATGGAGAAATTTCAAATTTAAAGTATGGAGGTATTTTGAGATGGATTTGAAAGATTTTAGTTTGGAAGGTAAAATTGCGCTTATAACAGGCGCTACATACGGCATAGGTTATGCAATTGCAAAGGCTTACGCCGCATGCGGAGCAAAGATTGTTTTCTGCGATAGAAAACAGGAAGCGGTTGACCGCGGCAACGAGTCTTATAAAAAAGACGGAATCGACGCTAAGGGATACGTTTGCGACGTTACAAAAGAAGACATGGTTCAGGATATGGTAAAGAAAATCGAAGCTGAAGTAGGCGTTATCGATATTCTCGTAAACAATGCCGGAATCATTAAGAGAATCCCCATGTGCGAGATGAGTGCAGCGGATTTCAGAGCCGTTGTGGACGTTGACCTCAATGCTCCGTTCATAGTTTCAAAGGCAGTTATTCCTTCAATGATTAAGAAGGGTCACGGAAAGATTATAAACATCTGCTCCATGATGAGCGAACTCGGCCGTGAAACGGTTTCCGCATATGCGGCTGCAAAGGGCGGTCTTAAGATGCTCACAAGAAACATCTGTTCCGAGTACGGCGAGCATAATATCCAGTGCAATGGTATCGGACCCGGATATATCGCAACTCCGCAGACAGCTCCGCTGAGAGAAATCCAGCCGGACGGATCGAGACATCCTTTCGATCAGTTTATTATTGCAAAAACTCCGGCAGCTCGCTGGGGAACAACAGAGGATCTTCAGGGTCCCGCAGTATTTTTGGCTTCCGACGCGTCAAACTTTGTAAACGGACATGTTTTGTATGTTGACGGCGGTATCCTGGCTTATATCGGCAAACAGCCTCAATAAGTAATATTTTAGCATTGATATGGGGCGCAGCAAAAAAATTTTGCTGCGCCCTGCTTGTTTTGAGTATTTACAAACAAGGGTTTGTGTGATATAATAAATATACTATTTGCAGTTATGTAAATGCTTACATTTTATTAAAGGAGAGAAAAACAAATGGATATGTCGTTCAGATGGTACGGCGATGACGACGCCGTTACCCTTGACAAAATAAGACAGATTCCCGGCGTTACAGGTATTGTAACAGCAATATATGATGTTCCGCCCGGAGAAGTGTGGAGCTTTGAAAAAATCCTTGCGCTTAAGGAAAAGGTTGAGTCAAAGGGCTTTAAAATCAGCGCAATCGAGAGCGTGCCCGTGCATGAAGATATCAAAACGGGAGACGGAGACCGTGACAGATACATAGAAAATTACTGTCAGACGCTGAGAAATCTTGCAAAAGCCGGAATAGACACCGTATGCTATAATTTCATGCCTGTTTTTGACTGGACAAGAACAGACCTCGCGTTTAAAAGGCCGGACGGCTCAACATCGCTTATCTACGATGAAAAAGACGTTGAGAAAATGGATCCCCTTTCCGGCGAGCTTGAGCTTCCCGGCTGGGACACAAGCTATACGAAAGAAGGCCTCAGAGACCTTCTCAACAAGTATAAGAGCATCACGAAAGAGGATTTGTGGAGCAATCTTGAATATTTCTTAAAACGCGTTATAAAGGTTGCGGATGAAGTTCGGGTTAAAATGGCTATCCATCCGGACGATCCCCCCTGGGATATTTTCGGTATTCCGAGAATTATATGCAACAAGCAGGATCTTGAAAGACTTTGCTCGATTTATGACAGCCCGTATAACGGCATTACGCTTTGCGTGGGCGCACTCGGGTGCGCCAAATCAAACGACGTTGTGGATATGATTTATCACTTCGGAAAAATGGGAAGAATCCATTTCGGGCATACAAGAAACATAAAGCTTTCGGGCGAATGTTCGTTTAAAGAAAGCGGCCATCGCTCGGAGGACGGCTCGCTTGATATGTACGCTGTTATGAAAGCGTTTTCCGACATAGGCTTTGAAGGGCCCATCCGCCCCGATCATGGCAGAATGATCTGGGGAGAAACCGGCAGACCCGGCTACGGCCTTTATGACAGAGCCTTGGGCGCAACATACCTTTGCGGCCTTTGGGAGGCTATTAAGAAAAACGAGAATAAATAAGATTTAAAAAAGCAGCAGAGCCGATACTCTTAAAAAGAGTTTTCGGCTCTGTTTTTTGGTATTTATATTACCATTAAGGCTAAACAGCCAAATACCTACTAAAAACGGATCTTTTGTAAAAAAATATCTTACGGTTTCGTTTTCAATGTATGTTTCGGTTATAGTATAGCCGTCCGCACCTGACGATTCCCAGCAGTACGCCGTGTCGGAGCCGTAAGCGCGCGATACAACCCTGACCTTGTCGCTTACCATAAATGCGGAATGGAAGCCGACGCCGAACTGACCGATAATGTTGATTTCCTTTTCGTCCTTTTTGTCCTGTGCCAAATCCTTTTTGAACTTGAACGAGCCGCTGTTTGCAATTACACCGAGGTTCTTTTCCATTTCCTCCTCGTTCATTCCGATACCGTTATCGGATACGGTTATTGTTCTTGCATCCTTGTCAGCTCTTACGTCTATGCGGAAATCATTTCTGCTCATTCCGACATTTTCGTCCGTAAGTGACAGATAGCACAGCTTGTCCGGTGCGTCGCTTGCGTTGGATATAATTTCGCGGAGAAAATCTCCTTGTGCGTGTAGATTGAGTTGATCATAAGGTCAAGAAGCCTTTTCGACTCTGCCTTAAACTGTTTTTTGACATTGTTAAACCTTCCTTTCAAACGGCAATAATAAATACCATAATTATGTATCATAATATTACAACGCTGATTTGCGATTGTGTCAACATTTTTAAAGCAAAAAATTATATCGGCACGCAATATTGCCGAGCGGCAGCGTAAACACTTTTTCAGCCAATGCTAAAAAAACGTTTTTGTGCACATTTTTGACTGAAATGTGTATTTACAAAATACATTCTTAATGGTATATTTAAGGTGCAGGCACCTTGCGCGCCCTGTAAAGATGACAAGCCGGAATTATGTCTTTTCGGACGGGTTCGGCTTACTCTCTTTCGGCTGCAGTGTTATCAAACTTCGGGAGCCTGCGGAGGTGCTTTAATGGAATGCTTTCAGATGGATTTAACAGAGGTGCTGAGGGTTGTGCTGCTCGGCAAGGAATCGCTGATACCGCCGCGAACACACTATTCGAGGTATCTGACCGAATATGTGATGTATGTGATTGTGAGCGGCAGCATGCGGCTGAAGGTGAACGGGCGTGCGGAAACGCTTGAAGCAGGTGATATATGGCTGTTCCGCAAAGGGGACAGTCAGGAGCCGCTGGACAGCAGCTTTTGTGAATATTACTATGTACATTTTCAGGCAGAACGGATTTGTGATCTTAAGCTCTCGGAAATCGAGTATTCGTGCCGGCTGCGGAAAAAGCAGGAGCAGTATCTTACGGCAGATTCGTTCAGTGCGGAGTGCTATGACTTCATGAAGGTTATTGTTAAACGGCGGAATCATGTTGCGGATAAGGAGCTTTTCGAAAGCATAAGGACACTTATGCAAAACAGTATTCTTACTACCGAGTGCAAACAGCCGGAGCGGCGGCTTGAAATATCCGGCGCGGTTGCTGCGGTTTTGATAAAGCTGGAGGGCAATAATATACGCGAGGTAAAAAGCATCAGTGAGGATAACAGGAAAAATTACGATACGGCAAGGAAAATCGCGGATTACATTGAGCTGCATTATGCCGAGCCGATTTCCGGCGAAAATATAGAACGGGAATTTTACCTTACATTTGACTATGCAAACCGGATATTTCACAAAAACATGGGCTGTACGATAATTAAATACCGGAACATTGTAAGGATTCAGCATGCAAAGGCAAGAATGCGTGCAACCAATATGTCATTCAAGGAGATTGCTCTTGAAACCGGCATTGAAAATACCCATTATTTCAGCCGCATATTCAAAAAGATTGAGGGGCTTTCTCCGTCGGAATACAAGAAAAAGTTCCTGAAGCCGAATGACAGGGAAGAAGAAAAAGATGAATTTGTGCAAATATAAAAGGAGGAAGAAAATGAGAAACAGTTATTTTGAAATTGAAATCGACGAAAAAACAGGCTGCGTTAAGTCAATTATTAACCCTGTCGACAAAGACGGAATGAACTGGTGTGCCGGGGACGGCTGCTGGGGGAAAATACATAAAAGGAGCTGGGATGCAGGTACCGGCGAGCTGGGCGAGATTGAGGGCAGACGTGCGGAGCTTGAGAAAACAGAGCTTTCGGACGCGCGCGCGGTTTCGGAATATGTCAGTGACGAGTTTTCGGTAACGGTTACACGTTATTTCAAGGAGAACGGGAATTTTGCGGAAAATTACAGAATTAAAAATATAACGGACACGGTTATCTGTATAAACCGTGACAATTTCGGAATAGAAACACCGTTTAACGATCGCTATGTCGGTGCCGACGAATGTATGGTGCACCACTGCAACACGCATATCTGGTGCGGTCATAATATTGCGTGGGTCAACGCGCTGAAAATGGGCGCATCGACGATTAATCTCGGGCTTTTTCTGACAAAGGGCGCAATTGACTGCTATGACCAGGACCGCTGCGAGGGTCCGAGCCGCGGTATATTTGTACTTGAACCGGAAAGCCTTTTGCTGAACAGCGGAGAGGAATATGAGCTTGAATGGGAGCTTTTCTGGCATGAGGGCGGAGATGACTTTTTTGCACAGCTTAAGAAATTTGACAGCTATATAGGAATTGATGCGGTGCATTATACAATATTTGAGGATGAAAAAGATATTGAATTTACGGTGTCGCCCGTGTCGGGGGAAGCTCCGGAAATAACCGTATGCGGCGAAAGCGTTGCGGCGGAAAAGAAAGACGGCGGCTGGCACGTTAAGTATCATGCGAAGCACAGAGGCGAGTATAAGTTTTTGATTACGGCAGGCGATGTGTGCACGTGGGCGCGGTTTATGGTTAAAAAGAATTTCAGGTCATTGCTTGAAGACAGAGTGCATTTTATTGTAAGGAATCAGCAGTGTCTTGACCAGAAAAGTCCGCTGTACGGTGCATTTATGGTTTATGATAACGAGTACGACAGTGTGTACTTTGATTACAAAAACACAGACCACAACGCATGCCGCGAGAGAATGAATATTCCGCTGCTGCTTATGAAGTATTTGCAGGTAAAGGATGATGCGGAGGTTCGCCGTGCAATTGACCTTTACATAGAATTCATGTTCCGTGAATTCTATGAAGAAAAAACCGGGGAAGTGTTCAACAATATCGGAAAGCACAGCGAGTGGGTTCGCCTTTACAATGCCCCGGGTGCTATGCTTATTCTGTGTGAGATGTATTTTGTGACAAAGGGTGAAAAATACCTTGATAATATAATGAAGCTTGCGGAGAAGTATTACAGCGTGGGCGGCAAGAAATGCTATGCGAACGGACTTGCAATCGGCAAGGTTATCCGCGCGTTCCGTGAAAGCGGCAGAAAGAAAGACGAGGAGCGTCTTATGGAGCTTTTCCAGACGCATGTTGACAATATAATCAGCATAGGCACTTCCTATCCGCCGCACGAGGTAATCTATGAGCAGACGATAGTTACACCGGCGGTAACTCACATTGCCGAAATGGGCAGACTGCGTGACGATAAGGAATATTATATACGCGAGGCAAAAAGACATTTGGAATGCCTGGAGCGTTTTTCGGGAATGCAGCCGGATTATCACCTGAATGAAATTGCAATCCGATTCTGGGACGACTACTGGTTCGGGAAGAACAGAACAAAGGGTGATACTCTGCCGCACCACCTAAGTGTTCTTACCGCGAGGGCGTATATTGCATACAGCCTTTTGAGCGGTGAGAAAAAATGGATGGACAAGGCAGAGGAGTGCCTGCGGAACTGTATGTGTCTTATCGGCGACAACGGGCGCGGTTCGGCGGCTTATGTGTACCCGTACAAGCTGAACGGCAAGCGCGGAGAGTTCTTTGATCCGTGGTCAAACGACCAAGATTTGGTGCTGTATGATACGCTTTACTTTGCGGATTATGCAAGTATTTTTAAAATTTAACAGTGTATCCAATGCACATTTCCAAAGAGGTCGGTTTTGTACCCCTTTTTATCGGGAATGTGCATTGAGTTTTTTCGGGGTGTGTGCTTTAATTTATTATAGGAACAAATAAATCCGTAAATGGAGGAATATATATGAGAAAAATCAGGACAGATGAATTAAGGAGCTTTTGTGTAAAGGCGCTTGAGAGTGTCGGCGTTTGTGCGGCGGACGCTGAAACAACAGCGGATGTGCTTGTGACAACCGATAAATTCGGCGTTTTGACCCACGGTACAAAAAATCTTTATCAGTACATACTGAAAATGCAGGCAGGCGGCCTTGATGCAAAGGCTGAACCGTCAGTTGAGAATGAGGGCGCGGCATGGGCAATCGTGAACGGAAACAAGGCGATCGGAATGGTTACGGCAGATATGGCGATGAAGCTTGCGGTGAAAAAGGCTAAGGAGGCCGGAATCGCATATGTCGGCGTGAAAAACAGCTGTCATTTCGGTGCGGCAGGATATTATTCCAATATTGCGGCGAGCGAGGGCTTAATCGGTATTTCAATGAGCAATGCGGATCCGATTATTGCGATACCGAACAGCTGCGCAAAGGCAATCGGCAGCAATCCGCTGTCATTTGCTGCACCGCTTCCGGGCGGTAAAAGCGTTTTCCTCGATATTGCACTCAGCAATGTTGCAGCGCTCAAGGTAATTATGGCACAGGAAAAGAAAACACCGATTCCGGACACATGGCTTGTTGACGAAAACGGTTTGCCGACAACGGACGCAGGCAAATTTCCGCAGAGTGCAAGCCTGCAGCCTATGGCGGCGCACAAGGGTTACGGTCTTGCGCTGCTTGTTGAGCTGCTTTCCGCGGTTGTAACCGGTGCCGGAATGCTCAGCGAAATGAAGAGCTGGAACCTCGACTTGTCATTGGTAAACAATGCCGGACACGCATTTATTGCAATTGATGTTTCAAAGCTGCTGCCCTATGATGCGTTTATGGCGCGTATGGAGCAGCTTGCAGATGAGCTGCACAGCACCCCGAAGGCACAGAATGCCGACAGGATTTATCTGCCGGGCGAAATGGAATGGGACAAGCGCACCCGTGCCGAGGAAAGCGGAGAGATAGAGATTACGGACGCAATGGCGGAAAGCTATAAAAAGCTGTCAGAGCTGACAGGTGTAAAAATTGAACTGGGTGAGTAGGAAAACGGCACCTGTAATAATAAAATCATAAAAGGAGAAGTTAAAAATGGAAAATACAATGTACGGTATTCTGAAGACAACAGGCATATGCCCGATTATGGTTGCTCCGGAGGTTGAACAGGCGGTTCCGGCGGCAAAGGCGCTTGCGGAGGGAGGTATTCCGGTCTGCGAAATTCTTATGAGAAACGAAAACTCCCTCAGGTATCTCAAGAACATTGTAAAGGATGCTCCGGAGGTAATAGTGGGTGCCGGTTCGATTATGAACGTTGAGCAGGCAAAGAAGGTTATTGACCTCGGCGCAAGGTTCATCGTAATGCCGGGTTTTTGCAGCGAGGTGGTTGAGCACTGCCTTAAAAACGATATTTCGGTTCTTCCGGGTTGTGTTACCGCAACAGAGCTTATGATGGCGCTCAGCTACGGAATCAATATTGTAAAGTTTTTCCCGGTTTATGAAATGGGCGGTGTTGCAACACTGTCACAGTTCAATAACGGACCGTTCGGAAATATCGAATGGGTTGTAACAGGCGGACTTGACGGCAAAAACTTCCTTCCGCTGCTCAAACACAGTGGTACGCTTGCAGCAGGCGGTGACTGGATGTTCAACGAAAATGACGCACTCAAAAACAGCGACTATGAAATGATTGCGGAAAACACAAGAAGAACGGTAAAAGATGCTTTAGAGATACGCCGTATGAAATAAGGAAGGACTGAAAATATGAATAACCTATGGAACGGATTTGAATTCACGGAATTTGAATTCGAGGGCAAAAGAGCTGTTATTGTTTTTCCGAAGGGTAAGAAAGACAGCGGAAATTGGTGCCTTAAGACGGAGTATTGGAACGGTTTCCCTCAAACGTAAATTGAAATGGTAAAGCGGGGTTTTCATCTTGCTTATAATAAATTCAGACAATTGCAAAACTCAGGTTTTGCAATTGCCGGTATAATAAATTTTCAAGGAGAAGATTATGAATAGAATTACCGATACTTTTAAATTAAACAACGGTGTTGAGATTCCATGTCTGGGACTTGGCACATGGCAATCTAATGATGAAACGGCGAAATTATCTGTTCTTGCTGCATTGTCTCATGATTACCGTCTTATAGATACGGCAGCTGCATATGGAAATGAACGCGGAGTTGGGGCAGGACTAAAAGAAAGCGGACTGAAAAGAGAAGAAATTTTCGTTACCAGTAAGCTTCGTAATGCCGACCACGGATATAAAGCAACTCTTGACGCTTTTGAGCTTACTCTGGAAAAACTCGGTCTTGATTATCTCGACTTATACCTGATACACTGGCCGAATCCGGTTCAGTACCGCTATATGTGGAAGAAGGCAATGCAGGAAACCTGGAGAGCCTTTGAAAAGCTGTATAAGGATGGCAGAATCCGCGCGATAGGTGTAAGCAACTTCATGCCGCATCATATTGACGCGCTCGCGGAAACGGCAGAGATAATGCCTATGGCAAATCAGCTCAAGCTGTGCCCGGGAATTACACAGCCGGAAATCGTGGATTACTGCAAAAAGAACGGAATTGTGATTGAAGCGTACAGCCCGTTCGGTACCGGAGCGATATTCGGTGTTCCGGAAATGAATAAGCTTGCGGAAAAATACGGCAAGTCAATCAGTCAGATTTGCCTGCGGTGGTGTCTGCAGATGGGCTTTGTTCCGCTGCCGAAGTCGGCAAATCCGATGCGAATAAGGCAGAATACAGAGATTTTTGACTTTGAGCTTTCGGATGCGGATATGAATATTATTTCGGGACTGAGCGGCAGCTGCGGTGCGGCTCCCGACCCGGATAATATTCTGTTTTAGGATGTGAGATTATGAGAATACAGAACAAAGCTGCTCTTACCTCTCATGGCAATATTGAGGGACGCAGAATTGTAACCGAGCTGCTGGATGCGGGTCTTGATGCAATTGACCCGTATTACAGAGTGAAAAAGCTTGTAAGGCTTGAGGATAACCGGCTTGTGCTCGACGGCCGTGATTTTGAAATGAAGGGCGATCCGCACAGCGGCGCGGCGGTATATGACCTTGCGGAATATGACCGAATCTTTGTAATCGGAGCGGCAAAGGGCATACAGCGTGCGGCTCTTGCACTTGAGGAAATACTCGGTGACCGGCTTACGGCAGGGCATGTAATTGCAAAGCACGGCGAGGAGCTTATCTGCCGAAAAACAGGCGTTACGTTTGCCGGGCATCCGGTTCCGGACGAGTGCTGTATTGAAGGCTGCAGAAAAATTGAGGCACTTGCCGATAACATAACGGAAAGAGATTTGCTTATCACCGTTTTCGGCAGCGGCTGCGGTTCGCTTTTCACATACCCGGCGGAGGGAATATCCATAAAGGATATATCTGATTTCACGCATATGATGCAGATTGAAAAGGGTGTGCCGACAAGCGATCTGAATCAGATAAGAACACATATTGACCGATTCAAGGGCGGAAGAATCTCAAGGCTGTTTGCAAGGGCGGCACAGATACATATGACAACCGCCGATCCATCGAAGCTGTCGGAGCCGGTAACCCGAATGTCATATTTTGAAATGTTCGGAAAGAATACGTTTTTTCCGACAGTTGCAACTGCGTCAACCTACAGCGACTGCATAGAAATTATAAAGAAATGGGACGCATGGGACGAAACGCCGGAATCGATAAAGAAGCATTTGCTGGCAGGCGGTCCGCATAACGAAAATATGACGGCTGAGGAATACGAGAAGCTGAACGCAAGATTTTTCGGCTTAATATTCAAGGACGCAACGGTATACCCGGCAGTGCGCAAACGTGCGGCAGAGCTTGGCGTAGGCTGCATTATGCTGTCGGAGTACATGGAGGCGGAGGCAAGGGAGGCAGGCTATGTTGATGCAGGTATGGCTCTTTGCTGCGAGAGAATGGGCGAGCCGTTCAAGGCGCCGGTTGTGCTTATGTCCTCGGGCGAAAATGTTGTTACCGTGGGTAAGGAAAAGGGCATCGGCGGCAGAAATCAGGAATATTGTCTTGCGGCGGCTCTGCGGATTGCCGGCAGCCGGAAAATCGTTTTTGGGGCGGTTGATACCGACGGAACGGACGGTCCGGGCGGCTTTCATTTTGACGGTGCGCCGGAGTGCCTTGCCGGAGCGGTTACGGACGGATATACGGCAGAGGAAGCGGCGGAGCGCGGAATTGATTTGCAGCACGGGCTGAAAACGCACGGAACGAGCGAACCGCTGTGGCGGCTTGGGTGTGGTGTTGACGCCAAAAGCAACGTTTCCGCGCTTGACCTCAGAATAATATATATAGGCGAGTAAAATTTTTGAAAGATAGGAGATAGCATATGTACGGAACATTAATTAAATCGGTCAGAGCACGCCAGGTTTATACGAACCGCGGCAAGCCCGGTGTAGAGGTAACCGTAGTTACGGAAAGCGGCGCAAGCGGCCGCGCAATGTGCACGGCAGGCGTATCAATGGGGACTCATGAGGTTGATTTTGCGTATGACGGCGGCAGAAAATTCGGCGGCAAGGGTGTAGGAAAGGCGCTGGAAAGCGTTAATAACATAATAGCTCCGGCAATTTGCGGAATGGATGCCTCGAATCAGGCAGAGATTGACGAGGCAATGCTCGGCATTATGCCGGATGCAAAGCTAAAGCTTGGCGGAAATGCTACGGCGGCAACCTCGGCAGCAGTGCTGAAGGCAGGTGCAAACGCACTCGGAATACCGCTTTACCGCCACATAGGCGGCGCAAACGCAATGTATCTGCCGGTTCCCGGTGTTGCAATGGCGGCAGGTGACGAAAGGTACGGCGGCGGAATTACGACACCGGGCGGAAAGCCCACAATGTCGGTCATGGCATACGGCTTTAATACATTTTCCGACGCGTCCTATGCTTGCTGGGATATTCACACGCGGTGGGCGGAAAAAATGAAGAAAAGCTTCGGCGGACTTCCGAATATCCGCGATTTTATATCCATACCTGCCGGGGTGTACAGCTGTGATAGGGAAATCTGGGAGGATATGCTGAAAACGGTGATTGAGGCAGGCTATGAGGGCAAGGTCGGCTTTCAGATGGACGTTGCAACCGATACATACTATAACAAGGAGGACGGAAAGTATTACGGACTGTTTGACAAAACTCCGAAAACGAAGGAGGATTTGTACAACTTCTATTTACAGATTATCAAGGATTATCCGTTCGTAATTATTGAGGATCCGTTCAATGAGGACGATTATGAAACAACGGCGGCACTGACTGCGGAATGCGGAATACAGATTGTCGGTGATGATTTGTTCACAACCAACCCGGAGCGCGTTGCGTACGGAATTTCAAAGGGTGCCGCAAACACCGTGCTTTTGAAGGTTAATCAGGTAGGCACAATTTCCGAGGCTCTTGAAATGATTCAGTACGCATATAAGTTCGGCTATGCGGTTATGCCATCGGACAGCCGCGGCGAGGGTGCGTCCATTGCGGATTATGCGGTGGGTATAAATGCCGGTTCAATCCGCGAAAGTGCAATCGGTGACCGCGGAAACCGTTTTCTTGAAATTGAGGAGGAGCTTGGCTCTGCCGCAAAATTCATAGGCGCGAGAGGACTTAAGGGCTTCAGAAATCAGCAGAGGGCGGACGGATTGCTTTAATTAAAGGAGATGATTTAAGTGTATAAACAGTATATAAACGGCAAACTGACTGACGGTAAGGGTAAAACGGCAGAAATTTTCAACCCTGCGACAGATGAGGTTGCCGGAGTGGTAGGCTGCGCAAACGCAGAGCAGGCAAGAGAGGCTCTTGACGCGGCAAACGAGGCGTTCAAAACATGGTCAAAAACTCCGGTAAACGAAAGAGCGGCATGGCTGTATAAGCTCAAAGAGGCTTGTACGGCAGAACGCGATACGCTTATCGATTTGGTTTCCGCGGAGTCGGGCAGACCGTATGCGGCGGCATGCGGCGACGTTGACTGGCTGCTCACAAGCCTATCGTATTATGCGGAGCAGGCAAAGAGGATTGAGGGCGAGGTAATGCCGAGCCTTGCTGTCGGCGGAAAAACAAATTATCAGATAGTAACGCGCCAGCCGGTGGGCGTTACGGTAGGGCATATTGCATGGAACTATCCTCTCGGAAACGCAAGCATAAAGCTTGCCCCGGCTATTGCGTCGGGCTGTACCTGCGTTATAAAGCCGTCATCGGAGACACCGCTTGCAACGCTTTATGTGGGAGTAATCGCGGAAAAAATCGGTTTCCCGGCAGGTGTGCTGAACATTATTTCGGGACCCTCCGGAGAGGTTGCAAAAACTCTTAACGAGAGCAAAATTCCGCGTCTGATAAGCCTTATCGGTTCATACGAAACGGGACTTAAGCTGATGCAGCAGAGCGCAAATTCAATGAAGAAATTCTCGCTTGAGCTTGGCGGAAATGCGCCGGTTGTTGTTATGCCGGACGCAGACTTGGACGAAACTGCCGCAAACATAGTGGCGAAAAAGGTTGGATTTGCAGGTCAGACCTGTGTAAACTATAACCGCATCTATATTCATGAAAGCATTTATGAGGTTATGTGTGAAAAGGTTGCAAAGGAGCTGGAAAAGGTAAAGCTCGGCAAGGGCAGGGACGAGGGCTATATAATGGGACCCGTCATCAACCGCGAAGCGCGCGACCGTATGCTCGGCCTGATTAAGGACGCTACAGACGGCGGCGCAAGGCTTGTAATGGGCGGCGAAGTTCCGAAAGAGTTTGAAAAGGGCAGCTATATCACCCCAGCGCTGCTTGCTGATGTGAATGACAGCATGAGAGTTTCCAATGAGGAAATTTTCGGACCGATTATACCGCTTCAGCCGTTCTCGACACTTGACGAGGCAATTGAGAAATCAAATAATACCATTTTCGGACTGTCGGCATATTTCTTCGGTCACAATTCAAAGGAAATGAGCGAATATTTTGAGGGTGTGAGAGCCGGTGAAATATTTGTGAACGGCGGAATAGGCAGTGAATTTTCACCTCATGCCGGAGCAAAGCAATCCGGTATCGGCTGTGACAAGTCAAAATACTCTCTTGATGAATACTATGACATCAAGTTCCTGTCAATGATTCCGTAGGAGGCAGATGTATGAATAACAAAAAGATAGATTTGCTCGGCTGGGGCGATCCGTTTTTGGATTTGGTTGTTGATATTGACCGGCTGCCGGAGTCAAATACAAACTGTCCCATGTATGAGCGCTGCTTTCAGGGCGGCGGAAATGTTGCAACCGCGCTTGTTGCGGCGGCACGGCTCGGAATGAAAACGTCGCTTATAGGCTCGGTCGGTGATGATTTATTCGGAAAGCTTTCACTGGCGGATTTGGAGTATAACAAGGTTGATACTTCAAGGATGGTTGTGCATAAGGACAAAAAAAGCAATTTCAGCGTTTGCCTTTCGGAGCGTGCGGTTCACGGCAAGGAGTTTATTGTCGGTCACGGAAATTTTGAGGATTTGGACGGGAGGTTTGCGGATGAGGAATACATAAAGTCCGCAAAAATGCTGCATACGGGGTATATTACGCCGGCAGCCGTGAAGGCGTGCGAATATATGCACGAAGCCGGCGGAAAGGTAAGCATTGACGCACCGTACTACAAGCCGTTTGTGTACGAAAACTACAGGCATTTTGATATTTTCATAGGTTCGGAAATGTATTATGATGCAATGTGCGGGGCAAACGGATACGATGCCGCGGAATATGAAAAAAACATGAATACAATCCGCGCGGAGGGCTGCGAAATCGTTATTTTCACGTTTGGTGAAAAGGGCTGCCGCGGAGTGTATGCGGATAAGTATTTTGAGCTTCCGGCGATAGAGGTGAAGGCTGTGGACACGACGGGAGCCGGAGATGTATTTCACGGTGCTTTTGACTATGCCTATCTTCAGGGTTGGGACGCGGAGCGCTGCGCGAGGTTTGCAACCGGCGTTTCGGCGATAAAATGTACCCGCCCGGGAGGGCGCTCGGGAATACCGACACTTGGCGTACTTGAAAAATTCCTGGAAACAGGTGAGATAGATTACAGCGAAATTGATACACGTGTTGCGCATTATCAGCACGGAATTACGGTTTAAGGGGGTAGAAAAATGCTTGATTACAATGTGAAAATCGGTATTGTGCCGCTCAGACGCGACTGCACACCGAGACCGGGGCAGTTCAACTGGGAAATTGCCGAGGAACGCGGCAAAAAAACGGTTGAGTATATAAAGAATCATTTTACGACAGATTGCGTTTCATTTGTTGACCTCAAAGGAGTTATTGACGTAGAGGTTCTTTGGTCGTGTGATGATGTGGATAAGGTTGCGGAGCATTTCAGAAGCAATGGAGTTGACTCGGTATTTCTGATAGCCGCAAATTTCGGCAATGAGGAAGCGGCAGGCGAGCTTGCAAAAAAAGTCGGCAAGCCGGTTCTCCTTTGGGGTCCGCAGGATGATGCACCGGACAAGGGTGACGGCATGCGTTACACCGACTCGCAGTGCGGACTGTTCGGCATAAGCCGTCAGCTTATGCGCATGAATGTTCCGTTTACATACATTGAAAACTGCCCGGTTGAGGCAAAAAAGCTTGCAGACGGTATTGACAGCTTTGTGAGAGTTACCTGTGCGGTAAAGAATTTTAAGGGGATGAGAATAGGACAAATCGGACTTCGTCCGCGTCCGTTCTGTTCCGTAATCTGTAACGAGGGTCAGCTCATGGAGGAGTTTGATATACATATGGTGCCGATTAACCTTGCTGTATTTCAGGATAAATATAATACTCTCGTGCGTGAACGCGCGGAGGAGCTTAAGCAGGGAGCGGATAAGCTGCGCCGCATGTACGATTTGGACAAGGCTTCGGACGAGCTTGCGGAAAAACAGTATGCGTTCGTGCTGCTGTTCCGTGAGCTGTTTGAGGAGTTTAAGCTTGACGCAATTTCCGCGGAGTGCTGGTCGGCGCTGCAGCTACTGGTGGGCGCTATGCCGTGTACCGCATACGGTATTCTTGCAGACGAGGGATATATTATAAGCTGCGAGGGTGACACTCATGCGGCAATGACGCAGGTGCTGCTCAAATCAATGTCACTCGGCAAAAAGCCGCCGCTGTTCGGCGAGTTCACAATACGTCATCCGGAGGCCGAGAATACGGAGCTGCTCTGGCATTGCGGTCAGTTTGCATATTCGGTTCACCGCGAGGATCAGCCGTGCAGATGTATGAATATGCGTGAAAACTTCGAGGCAAAGAGCAGCCATTATACGGTTGCGCGCATAGATCAGGATCACGGAAAATATTCGGTGATTGCCGGCGAATGTGACAGTGCGGAGGGACCGTACACGAACGGAACCTACATTTGGGCAAGGTTCGGCAATCTTGACGCATGGGAGCGCAAGCTCATCGAGGGACCGTATATTCACCATGTATCCGAGATTGAGGGCAGCTTTACAAAGGAAATCAAAGAATTCTGCAGGTATGTACCGAATATAAGGTTTGATACGGTTTAATAGGCAAATTTTTAAAAATACTGCGTTGAAAAGCAGCGCTATACTTTAGTCAAAGGAGATAAAAAACATGCGTTATACGTTAAAGGAAGTTTTGGATATTGCGGAAAAGGGCGGCTTTGCCGTTCCGGCATTCTGCGTTTACAATCTTGAAACGCTTATGGGTGTTGCAAATGCGGCAGAGGAACTGAATGCGCCGATTATTATACAGATGTACAGCCGTCTGTTCGATACGGAAACGGGAAAGCTGCTTTCGCCGGTTATATGTGATATTATGAACCGGCTGAAATCGCCTGTTGCATTTCATCTTGACCACGGCGCAGGTATACCGGAGTGTATACGTGCTATGCGTTACGGCGCAACCGGCGTTATGATTGATGCGTCAACGCTGCCGCTCGATGAAAATATCAGGGTGACCGCGCACGCGGTGGAGCTTGCACGTGAAGCCGGAGTTTCGGTTGAAGGTGAGCTGGGACATATCGGCTCGACACGCGATGAGAAGTGGGCTGCATACACCGAGGTTGCGGACGCTGTCAGATTTGTGAATGAATCGGGCGTTGACGCACTGGCAATTATGGTTGGTACGGCGCACGGTAAATATGTTCAGGCACCAAAGCTGGCAATTGACAGAATTGCGGAAATTCACGCGGCAACGGGGGCGCATCTTGTGCTTCACGGCGGCTCGGGTGTGCCTGATGACCAGATACGCGAGTCGGTCAGGGCAGGAATAAGAAAGATTAATTTCGGCACGGATGTGTGTTACTCATTTGTAGAGGGGTTCAAGGCTCTTGACCCGTTCGGCGCACCGCTTGATATTGTAATGTCAAAGGCGGCAGAGAACGTAAAGGCTTTTGCGGCTGAGAAGATAAAGCTTCTCGGTGCGGCTGAATAATTTTGTTGTGAGGTGTACGCTGAAATGAAGTACAATTTTGATTTGAAAGGAAAAATTGCGGTAATTACAGGTGCGGAACGCGGAATCGGATTTGAAATAGCAAAGGGCTTTGCACAGTCCGGCGCAAGCGTTGCAATAGCCGGCATGCGTGAGGAAGAATTTGAAAACGCAAAATGCGGGGTTGAAAGCGAGGGTGCGGAGTGCATTTGCATAAAGACCGACGTTTCGTGTGAGGATTCCGTAAAAAATATGGTAAAGCAGGTCAGGGAGCATTTCGGACGAATTGACATTCTTGTGAACAATGCCGGAATAAACAAGCTTTACCCGGCGGAGGAAATGCCGCTTGATGTCTGGAACAGTATAATCGGCGTAAATCTGACCGGCGTGTTTCTGGTCAGCCGCGAGGTTGCAAAGGTAATGCTGGAGCAGGGCGGCGGAAGAATAGTGAATATAACCTCGATGTCGGGACTTGTTGTGAATCCGCTGCCGCAGACGCAGTGCGCCTACAACAGTTCAAAGGCAGGCACAATCATGCTGACAAAGTGCATGGCGGTAGAGTGGGCACAGAGGGGCATCCGTGTAAACGGAATCGCGCCCGGCTTCATGCACACACCGCTTACGCAGAAGCGTTTGAGCACGCCGAACGACCCGGCAGTAAAGAAATGGATTGACGGGACACCGCTCGGCAGAGTCGGCGAGCCGACGGAGCTTGTCGGACTGGCACTTTATCTTGCCGGTGATACCGCAGGCTATACAACCGGTACGGTAATATCGGTTGACGGCGGATATACATGTCTGTAAAGGAGTGAAAGCTATGTTGGAAAATTTAAAGAAGAAAAACCCTGATATAAAGATTTATTCGGTATTTGACGAGGAGTTCCGTACATTCGGCAGAGTGATTACGGAGCTTGATGCGGGTGAGCTTGTAAGGGTAGGCGAAAAGCTTGAAATGCCGGAGAGCGGTGTAAAATATATGGCAGGTATGGACGAGTTTGAGAGCCTTGGCGGTGCGGAGAGTATAAAAAACGAGATATTCGGAACGCTGCCGACCGAAATCGGCTGCTGCTGGGGACACAGCTCTTTCCTGAATGCGACCGAATGGCATACGTCAAGTGAAATTAATATTGCGGTAACACCGCTTGTGCTCATACTGGGGCACAGATGGGATATAGTTGACGGTAAAATCGATTCTTCAAAATTTACCGCATTTTATCTTCCAAAGGGAACGGTAATAGACTGTTTTGCAACCACGCTGCACTACTGCCCATGCCAGGTAAGTGACGAAGGGTTTATTTGCGTTGTCGCTCTGCCGAAGGGAACTAATACGGCACTGGAAACGGAGCTTAAGGATAAGCGGATTTCGGCAAAAAATAAATGGATTATTTGCCATACCGATAACAGCGCGGCAATTGCAAGGGGCATTAAGCCCGGAATTTCGGGGATTAATTACGAAATAAAGTATTAGAAGCAGGATATTGCGATATCTTTAATATTTGCCGAAATTGAAAAGGGGTATATCAAAACGGTTTCGTTTTGATATACCCGCATTTTTTAGTGTTTTAAAGCTTATTGCTCTTTTTCTCGTAAATTTCACCGTCTTTGGGGTCAATAAGCTTGATGAGATACCCGACCGCTGCAAGGATTAAAATCAGCACAAGGAAAGCAAGCATGCCGTTTTTGACGGCAATGCTCATATCCGGAAACAGTATCATAGCAAAAATAACTGTATAGAAAAGAATGGTTGCGCATTTTCCGTACCAATTGGAATGAACAACAAATTTTTTCAGATACAGAACACTTCCGGCAACAATCGTTGTTGCCTCCTTGATTATAATGAAGCAAATGACCCATACCGGAATTATGCGTGCCGCAGCAAGGCAGATAACTGCTGTTATCTGCATAAGCTTGTCTACAAGCGGGTCATAAACCTTACCTATATCGGTTATCTACCGTCATACCGTTGACAACTGATGGTATATCACGATAGCAAGAGTCTTTTGCAAATTCTTCCGCTCGGCTGTGAATTGAGTTCATTTTTTGTACCCATAGCATTTGATTATCAGCCTTTAACTGTTCCGTAATGCCTTCTTGTTTTGCCATTTTTGACACCGTATCTTTCAGAACATTGTGGCAGGTTTCGTCTATCTCCGCAAGGTGTTCCGGTAAATTGCCTTCAATCATTAAAGCTGTATAAAAAGATTTGTGATGTTCTTTCAAAAACTGTCTGCGTAATCTTTCGTATTTTCCGATTATGTATTTCTTTGTGTCGGGTACGGTTAAATCGGGAATGTAATAGTCGCCGCATTTACGCTGCTTGGAGCATATTTTTCGCACAGCTTCTTTTTGTATTCCAATGTCAGTATCTTTGTAACTTGGCGGTTTTTAAGCCACGCTGCAAAGAAGATGACATCGCGGATATATTTTTCTGTTGTGTTTTCGCTTTTTTCCTTCTCGGTTAAATATTCTTTAAAGCTTAAAATTTGTTTATTTGTGATTTTTCTCATTTAAATCGGCTTCCTTTCGTAACTTGGAATAAAATAAGCCCGAATACACAAGCCTCTTTTAGCCTGTATATTCGGGCGTTTTGGCATACTGCCGAATTTTATATTAATGTTTGCCTTTGTATAAATTTTTTTAATTCCCTTATTTCGTTTTCGATTTTCTCAAGCATTCTGAAAACATCGGTATTTGATTTTATATTCAGATTTGTGCAGCCGAGAAGATAATCGGTTGATACCTGAAAAAAGTCTGCCAGTTTTAAAATCGAGTAACTGTCCGGATTGGTTTTGCCTGTTTCATAGTTTGATAAAGTTTTTTGGTCTATTCCGGTTGCATGAGAGACATCTATTTGGCGCAAATCTTTATCTTCGCGTAATTCTCTGATTCTGTTTCCGATTGTTTGCATAGTAAAATCATTCCTTTTTGAATTAATTATACTATTAATTTCCTAAAACCTCTTGACAAACTAAGAATTTACATATACAATAAATATATACTAAATTATTGGTATACAGAAACAAAAAAATACGGATTTTAAGGTTTTTATGAAGATAAAGACGGAAATCAGGCAAAAGTAATGTCCGCACACCCAGTCGCTAATAGGCATACGGACAAAACTATATAATATGAAATCTACAACAATACTATTGTAACACCAATTTTCAGGTATGTCAATAGGGTAAAATAAAATTTTACGAAATCTTAACAGCTTTTTTTCGGAAGTCGTTATTCGGAATAAAATCTGTCAAAAAATCTTTCAAGTTTTCTGCCGTCTTTTCCATCCTGTATTTCATATTTCGCCGGTCTGTCGGGAGCGAATGCAACGCGTTTCATCATAGGGACGGACAAGGTTTTTTCCGCAAGCAGAGCTGCCTCTTTCCGCGAAATAAATTCGGAGTGTTCGGAATCGTCCGTAAGACCTATTTGCTTTGCGGCGAACATATATCCTTCCGGATAACCGCCGTGTTCCTCCGCAATCGGATAATAACCCAAAAGATACACAAGCAATTTTATGTATTCTTCATATTTTATATTTTCATCGGGTTCAAACATATTATTGCCGCGTCCTTGCAGCAGGTCTCCGTATTTTCTGACGGCATAGGCTGGCTTAAAAGCAAAATGGCTTTTGGGAATATCGCGGAACGTTACGTCGCCTTCATGGTTTTCCGCTGCCTTTGAGATGCCCATGATGTTTACGATAAGCTGAACGGCTTCTCCGCGTTTCAGAAGTTTGTCCGTATTCAGATTACCGTTTTCGTCACCGCGTAAAATTGTAACGGTCTTGATTTCACCGCTCTGCGTTTTTAAATTAACGCTTATTGCTGGATTTTCGGCTGCCAAAGATGCAGTCGTATAAAGTAATGATAGTGTAATTGCCAGTACAGTGTTATGCAGTTTCATAAAACCTCCCAATTTTGTTTAATTTTTTTAAATAATAAAAATAAAATTTATTATTTTAAGCAGCATCAATTGTATGTAACAATTTTGCTATAATCCAAAAATGATTCAACTTCACCCCCTTTTCCAAACTTCTATATATATATAACCCCGGAAAAGACAAAAAGGGGACAATTTTTTTAAAAAAACTTAAAAAAAATCATTAATATCCTTTAATTGACAAAAATGGCAAGCGAGATGTTAAGATTTCGCAAAGATTTGTTTTACCCTATTGACATATTTGGATTTAAATGTTACAATGACCACGATGTAGATTTCATATTATCAAAAAAATCACCTGTACGCTTTTTATCGACCTCAGCGTGCGGGTGATTTTTTTATTTATCATTTATTAAGTTTCAAACCTTCGGCTGTGAGCATTATTTCGCTGTGTGAAATATTTCCCGTGATAACATAAACCATTTCATTATCATGCCAAAGAACCGCATTTATTCTCGGAGTTTGAATATATACAGCTTCACAATTATTTACTGCCGTTTTTTGAACGGTACCGTTTTCGGTGTCAAGGTTGAAAGTGTCATAATAATCATATGATCTGATACCTCCCTTTCTTCATTGTAGCATGGAATTTTCAAAAAGTCAAAAAAAATTTATATTCGAAATTCTCCGGAAAGCCGAATCAAATGTAAAATTTTAAATAATTTTGCAAAAGTACTATGCAATTTTGCAAAAATGGTATATAATAGTATATTATAGGAGAAGAATGCTATGATGAAGAAAGCGGAATTACTTGCGCCGGCAGGCTCGCCTGAGGCACTTCGTGCCGCAGTTTTAAACGGAGCGGACGCGGTGTATCTCGGGGCGGAGAGCTTTTCTGCACGCAGCGGCGCCCAAAATTTTACGCGGGCACAGCTTGAAGAGGCGGTGCGCTTCTGCCATTTGCGCGGAGCGGCGGTTCATCTTGCGGTCAACACCGTTTTTTTAAAGCGTGAACTTGAAAAGGTGTGCTCCCTTATTCGCTTTGCTGCCGAATGCGGAGTTGACGCGTGCATAGTGCAGGACTTGGGTGCTCTTGAAATCATAAAAAAAACAGCGCCCGATATGGAGATACACGCAAGCACGCAGATGACGGTGCACAGCCCTTTCGGAATAAAGATTCTGGAAAAACTCGGAGTAAACCGCGCGGTGCTGGCAAGAGAAATGTCGCGCTTTGAAATAAAAGAAGCGGTTGAAAGCACCGATATTGAAACGGAAGTTTTTGTTCACGGTGCGCTTTGCATATGCTACTCGGGAAAGTGTCTTTTTTCAAGCTTTTTGGGCGGAAGAAGCGGAAACCGCGGAAAATGCGCCCAGCCGTGCAGGCTGCCTTATACGATGAACGGGAAAAAAGGATATCTTTTAAGCCCTCATGACAACTGCCTTGCTGAGCATGTCAAAGAGCTTTGCGATATTGGCGTTTCATCGCTCAAAATCGAAGGGCGCATGAAATCGCCTCAGTATGTTGCAGCGGTTACGGGAGTATACAGAAAAATAATTGACACCGGAAAAGCAAGCCGGGAGGATTTAAAAAAGCTTCACGACATATTTTGCCGCGGAAATCATTTTACGGACAGCTATTATATCGGCAAAGGTGAGGACGAGCTTATAAATGCCGCACTTTCAAACGACAAAACGGGCAAAAACGTGTCGGGAGAGCTTTTAAAAAGCGCGGAAGCGACATATGCAAGTAACAAAGATATAAAAAGATTTGAAATGTCATTCGATCTTTCGGAAAACAACGGAGAAATTCTTTTAAAAGCAAAATGCGGCGGTGCCGAAGGGATATACAAGACGGAGGCGGAAGACGCACCGGCAATATCGGCGGAGCGCGCCGCGGAACAGCTTGCAAAACTCGGATCAACACCGTTTAAAACGGGAGAAATTAAGACGGGCGATGTTCATATGAGGATATCGGCGCTGAATGCCTTAAGGCGCGAAGCGGTTTCGGATATTGAAAACAAAATCTCGGAAAGCTTTAAAAGGGGCGTTACGGATTTTGCGTATATACCGCAGACATTTGAAAAGCACGCAGAAGCTAAGCTTTGTGCGGCGGTGCGGAGCGAGGAACAGGCGATGGCGGCAGCACAGATGTGCGATACGCTTTTTGTTCCGCTCAGACTTTTGAGGAAATCATTAAGTTTGACGGGCGAAAAAAATGTTTACGCATTAATGCCTCTTATAATAGAAGAAAAAAATGAGAAAAAGATAAAAAGCGACATTGAAAAGGCGCTGAAAGCGGGCGTTTGCGGCTTTATTTGCGACAGTTTGGACGCAATGGGACCGGCTTTTGAATATTCGGAGAATATTGTGGGCGGTTTCGGACTGAATATTACAAATCCGCTTGCGGCAAATGAGCTTTTAAAGCTTGGCGCAAAAGAAGCGATAGCTTCGGCAGAGCTTTGCATGCGCGATGTAAAGGAACTCAGTCTCGGGACAAGCCTTGACATATCCGCGCTTATTTACGGAAGGGTGCCGCTCATGACAACGAAGCACTGTTTTATGAAAGGCAAATTGTGCGGAAAATGCGAGGCAGTTCTAAAAGACAGAAACGGCGTAGGTTTTCCGATAAGGAGAGCGGAATACAGCCACGGAAACGTTATTTTTAACTCGAGACCGCTGTATCTCGGCGATAAGAATTTTGAAAGCTGCAAAATCAAACATGCGGTTATGAGTTTTACAACGGAAAAACCGGAAGATATTTTGAAAATTATACATATGATAAAAGAACACAAAGCTCCCGGATTTGAATTTACCAGGGGCGGACAGAGCGGAGGTAACCGAAAATGAATATAATACTGGCGTCCGGCTCGCCGCGCAGACGAGAGATTTTAAGCGCTGCGGGCATAGAATTTACAATTAAAACAGCAGATATTGAAGAAACGACGGACAAAATTTTACCGCCCGATGTTGTGCGGGATTTGGCAATACAAAAGGCGGCTGCTGTAAATTGCGCAGACGGGGATGCTGTAATAGCTGCCGATACGGTGGTGTCGGTTGACGGAAAAATACTGGGCAAGCCGAAAGATGAAGAGGACGCAAAAAATATGCTGCGCATGCTTTCCGGAAGAATGCATGAAGTTTATACTGGCGTTTGCGTTCGGTGCGGAGATATGTCCGAGAGCTTTTCGGAACGTACGGAAGTGTATTTTAAAAAACTTTCCGAAAAACAGATAGAAAATTATGTTAAAACAGGGGAACCCATGGATAAAGCCGGTGCGTACGGGATACAGGGCAAAGGAGCGCTTCTCATAACGCACATTTGCGGAGATTTCTTTAATGTTGTCGGGTTGCCTGTATCAAAACTTTACGATTTGCTTGAAAGGAGCGGCTGTATAAGTGAGTAAATTTTTCAAAAGCAAGCTTTTTATAATTCTTGCAGTGATTACGGTGCTTTGCATTGTGCTCGGCGCGGTTTCCGCTGCGGTGCCGTCTTTCGGCAATCCGCTCAGAAATGCGGTTAATACGGTACTCTCTCCGATTGAAAGAATTTTTACCGGAGCCGCGGGCGGTGTTTCGGGATTTTTCTCGGGGATAGCGGAGAGCCGCGAATACAAACAAAAATACGAGAATGCGGAAACAGAACTTCGGGAACTTCAGAAGGATGAGCGCGAAAAGGACAAGCTGCAGAACGAAAACGAGAGTCTGCGCGCTTTGCTTGACTTGCAGAAAGAAAAAAGTGAACATACAACCGTTGCTGCGGCTATAACGTCAAAAGACCCGGTATATTGGTATTCTGATTTTATTATAAACAAGGGCGAAAATTACGGAATTGCCGTAAATCAGGCGGTTATAACGGAAGACGGTCTTGTGGGAGTAATAAGCGAAACGGGCGCCACATGGAGCAGGGTGTCAAGCATACTTGATTCTGCCGTGTCTGTAGGTTGTGTTGCAACGAGAAGCGGAGACATGGCAATAACCGAGGGTGATGCAACTCTGGCGCAGATTTCGGAGTGCCGCATGGACTATATTTCAAAAGACGCAAGTATAGCCGCCGGAGACAGCATAGAAACTTCCGGTTACGGCAGTATATATCCCGAGGGGATTCTTATAGGAAAAATAGAACAGATAAACCCAGATTTACAGGGACTTTATAACAGAGCAACCGTGAAAACGGCTGTGGATTTTGCAAAACTTAAATATGTTCTTGTAATAATTAAGTAAAGGATTTTTCGTTATGCGAAATTTGATTAAAATACTTATTTTAATATTTGCCGCAATGCTGCAGAGAACTGTGTGCCCATATATCGGAATTATCGATATTGTCCCGGACATAGTAACGGCGCTTGCGGCGGCGTATGCACTGAGCTCGAAAAGTTTAAGGGAAGCGGGAGTATACGGATTTGCAGCAGGTGCTCTTGAAGACATTATGTGGGGCAGAATTTTCGGAGAGCGCGCACTTCTTTTCATGTATATTGCGCTGATTGTTTTTTACACTTCCGAGTATATGTATAAGAAAACGCTTACCGTTGCCGCCTTTTTCACATTTGCGGCATATGCTCTGTGTGAATCTCTCATGTACGTTTTGGCTTTTACAATAAACGGCGAAGGCGAATATCTGCACACTCTTTTCAGAGTTATAATTCCTGCGGCGGCATACACTTCGCTTTTTGAAGTTGCGTTTTATCCGCTTGCGGTTAAAATATCGGCAATCGGGACACGGAAGGAGGAACTGCAATGAGATACAGAGCGGTTTATTTTCTTATAGCGCTTTGCAGTCTTGCGGTACTCAGCCGAATGGTTGATTTGCAGATTGTGCACGGCGAAGAATACAGCGAGCAAAGCAGACAGCGCGTTGTAAAGACAACTACGGTTTCTGCGCCGCGGGGCGAAATAACAGACAGAAACGGTAAAGCCATGGTAAAAAACAAAACCGGCTTTTCACTTGAGATACATTATATAAAAGGAAGAAAAGAAGAAGATTTGAATGTGCTTATAGCGCGTCTTTGCAGTCTTCTGGACGAAAACGGCAAAAAAATTTCATACAGTTTTCCTGTATCCGATGACGGTAATTTTGTAATGTCGGACGCCGATATAAAGGCGTGGAAAAGCAGCAATAATTTCTCGGAAATTGCCACGGCGGAGGAGGTTACCGGATTTTACTGCGAAAAATATAAAATTTCGTCTGACTTTGACGGGAAAGACAAAAGACGCATTGCCGGTGTACGCTATGAAATGGAGAGAACGGGATTTTCGGCTTCGGCACCGTATGTGCTGGCGGAAGATGTGGGTCAGATTATTCTGACAAAAGTGCGCGAAAACAGCGCCGCATATCCGGGAGTTGTGGTTTCGGCGGCACCCGTGAGGGAATATCCGCTGGGCAGCGCTGCGGCACACATTCTTGGCAGAACGGGAAAAATATATAAGGAAGAATATGAACAGCTGCGCGGACAGAATTATTCAATGAATGACACGATAGGCAAACAGGGCATAGAAAAGTGCTTTGAAAGCTATCTGCGCGGAACGGACGGCGTGAGCGGAGTTGAGCAGAGTATAGACGGCACGCGCGTCAGACTTGTGGAAAGCAAGCCGGCGGTTCCCGGAAATAACGTTGCTCTGACGCTTGATGCCGAGCTTCAGCAGTCTGCAGAACAGGCGCTTGCAGACGCTGTGCAGATGATTGTTGAAAAAAGCCAATATGAGAATAACAACGCCGGAAAAGACGCAAAAAGCGGTGCTCTTGCGGCAATTGATGTAAATTCGGGGGATGTTTTGGCGCTTGCGTCATATCCGTCATATAATCCGGCTACATTTAATGAAGACTATGAACAGCTTGTAAAAGACGATTCGCTCCCGATGTTTAACAGGGCAATATCCGGCGCATATGAACCCGGCTCGACTTTTAAAATGCTTACGGCAATTGCCGCTCTGGAAGAAAACGTTATAACGCCGAGTGATCAGATAGAAGATTTGGGAATTTATAAGTATTATGACGATTATCAGCCTGCCTGCTGGATTTATAAAAGCAGACATGAGACACACGGATATCAAAATGTGTCGCAGGCAATAGAAAACTCGTGTAATTATTTCTTTTACGATGTCGGAAGAAGAACCGGAATAGAAAATATTGACAATTACGCCAAAAAGTTCGGTCTTGGCGAAAGCACCGGAATAGAGCTTTCCGGAGAAGAAAACAGGGGCAGAGTAGCTTCCAAGGAAAACCGCGAGAAAAACGGCGGCATATGGAACCCCGGAGACACTATGCAGGCGGCGATAGGCCAGTCGGATAATATGTTTACTCCGCTGCAAATGGCAAATTATATTGCAACAATTGTAAACGGCGGAACAAGATATAAGGCGCACCTTGTTAAAAACGTGAGAAATACCGAAACGGGTGCCGTAATATATGAAGTAAAACCTGAAGTGCTCGATAAAATAGACCTTAAAGAAGAAAATTACAAAGCGGTAATGGAAGGCATGAGAAACGTTATAGAACTCGGAACCGCCAGCACCGTTTTTGAAGGATTTGACGTTCCTGTCGGAGGAAAAACAGGAACGGCGGAGGTTTCAGACGGCAGCGACAATGCCATATTCGTAGCATTTGCGCCGTTTGACAATCCTCAGATTGCGGTGTGCGCGGTTATAGAGCACGGTGCGCACGGAAGCAATGCCGGCGTTGCGGTTAAAAAAGTGCTTGACACCTATTTTCATTCCGCAACACCTCCCAAAGCTTTGCAGGAAAAAAATATCCTTACGCGTTAATAAGTTGTTAAAATAATAAAAAACTATTGTTTTTTTGGTTAATTAATGATATAATCAAAAACAGTATGAGCAATTTTAAATGTATTTTATGGAGGCAATAAATGAGTATATTTGATAAAATCTTCGGCGATTACAGCGCCAGAGAAGTTAAGCGCATTCAGCCTACGCTTCAAAAAGTGCTGTCGTACGAAGAAGAATATAAAAAGCTGTCGGATGATGAGCTCCGCGCAAAAACTCCGCAGTTTAAAGAAAGACTCGGAAAAGGAGAAACACTTGACGATATTTTGCCCGAAGCATTTGCGGCGGTAAGAGAAGCTTCGTCGAGGGTTTTGGGCATGCGCCATTTCCCCGTTCAGATAATAGGCGGTATTGTTTTGCATCAGGGCAGAATTGCCGAGATGAAAACAGGTGAAGGTAAAACGCTTGTCGCAACACTTCCGGCGTATCTCAATGCGCTGACGGGAAACGGCGTTCACATTGTTACGGTAAACGACTACCTTGCACGCCGCGACAGTGAGTGGATGGGCAAGCTTTACAGATTTATGGGTCTTTCCGTGGGTCTTGTTGTAAACGGACTTGAAAATGTGCAGCGCCAGAGAGCATATGCGGCAGATATTACGTACGGAACCAATAACGAGATGGGATTTGACTATCTTCGTGACAATATGGTTATATATAAGGAACAAATGGTTCAGAGAGGCCATGCGTTTGCTATTGTCGACGAAGTTGACTCAATTCTCATAGACGAAGCGAGAACACCTCTTATCATAAGCGGCATGGGGGATAAATCCACGGCGCTTTACGAAACGGTTAACAGCTTCGTAAGAGGGCTCAAGAAAGTGAAAATGGTGGAGCTTGATTCAAAAGAACTTCACGATGATATAGACGCCGATTATATTGTTGACGAGAAGGCAAAAAGCGTTACACTTACGGCGCGCGGCACAAAGAAGGCTGAAGCGGCGTTTAACATAGAAAATCTTGCGGACCCCGAGAATATGACGCTTTCTCACCACATAAATCAGGCAATACGTGCTCACGGTATTATGGAGCGCGACCGCGATTATGTTGTAAAAGACGGACAGGTACTTATTGTTGATGAGTTCACCGGACGTATCATGATAGGCAGACGCTACAGTGACGGACTGCACCAGGCGATAGAAGCAAAAGAGGGCGTTAAAGTTGAAAGAGAAAACAAAACCCTTGCAACCATAACGTTCCAGAACTATTTCAGACTTTATAAAAAGCTTTCCGGTATGACAGGTACGGCTAAAACGGAGGAAAGTGAATTTCAGACTATTTATAGCCTTGATGTTGTTGAAATTCCCACGAACAAGCCGCTTGCAAGAAAAGACCTTTCGGATCATGTTTATAAAACGGAAGACGCAAAGCTACGCGCGGTTGTCAGAGATATTGCTGAAAGACATGCAACGGGTCAGCCTGTCCTTGTCGGAACGATAACAATAGAGAAATCCGAGAAATTAAGCTCAATGCTTAAGCGCGAAGGCATAAAGCACCAGGTGCTGAACGCGAAACATCATGATAAAGAAGCTATGATAGTTGCACAGGCAGGTAAAAAAGGCGCCGTTACAATTGCAACAAACATGGCGGGCAGAGGTACCGACATTGTGCTCGGCGGTAATGCGGAGTATATGGCGAAAAGCGAGATGGAGCGCGAGGGCTATACCCCCGAAATGATTGCCGAGGCAACAGGTTTTGCGGAAACTGATAACGAGGAGATTCTCAGTGCGAGACAGAGATACAGAGAACTTTATGATAAACATAAAGAGGCTGTTTCCGAAGAGCATAATGAGGTTACAAAACTCGGCGGCTTGTGCATTATAGGCACGGAGCGTCATGAGTCGAGACGTATAGACAATCAGCTGCGCGGCCGTGCCGGCAGACAGGGTGACCCGGGTGTATCGAGATTTTATATTTCTCTTGAAGATGACCTTATGCGCCTTTTCGGCTCAGAAAGACTGGAGTCTATTGTAAATGCGCTCGGTCTTCAGGATGATGACGTTATAGAACATAAAATGCTTACAAAGGCTATTGAAAACGCTCAGAAGAGAGTTGAGGGCAATAACTTTGAAGCCAGAAAATACGTTTTGCAATATGATGACGTAATGAACAAGCAGCGTGAAATCATTTACGGTCAGCGCGGCAAAGTATTAAACGGAGAAGATATTAAAGACGTAATAATAAAGATGCTCGAATCCGTTGTGGAAGATGCCGTGAAGAGATTTACGGGCTTCAGCGAAATGTCGGACGAGTGGGACAGAACCGGACTTCTTACTTATTATAACGATGAATTTGCAATGGTGCCGCCGCTTGAAATTTCGGCGGACGAAATTCTCGACTACAGCCGCGAAAAGCTGACGGAGAAACTCACGGAAGCCGCAAAAGCAAGATATGACGCAAAAGAGGCGGAATGCGGCAGCGAGATTATGCGTGAAATAGAACGTGTTATTTTGCTTCGCGCCGTAGACTCGAGATGGATGACCCATATTGACGATATGGAGCAGCTCAAACACAGCATAGGTCTTGCGGCATACGGACAGAGAAATCCCGTTGACGAATATAAGTTTATAGGTTTTGATATGTTCGAAGAGATGATCGCTTCAATAAGAGAAGATACGGTTAAATACATTCTTCGTACAAGAGTGGATCAGAAGGTTGAGCGTGAGCAGGTTGCAAAACCCTTGACAGCTTCTCGCGGAGACGGATCCGAAACCGCAAAACCGCAGCGCCGCAGCGAAGAGAAAGTCGGAAGAAACGATCCGTGTCCCTGCGGAAGCGGCAAGAAATATAAAAAATGCTGCGGTATGAACAAAGATTGATGCTGCTGCATGAAATTAGTAAAGGAATGATTATGTGCTTGAATTTGAGCAGTATAAATTAGACCTCGGCGCAATGGAAAAAGACATTGCGGAGCTTTATGAGGCGCTGGGCATTGAAAATGAGAAGAAAAAACTTGCGGAGCTTGAAGAAAAAAGCTCTGCGCCCGACTTTTACAGCGATATGGAAGCTTCTCAAAAAACTCTCCGTGCAATAAAACAGTGCAAGGTGACGATAGAAAGTTATGAGTCACTTCACGGGAAGTGGGAGGATACGTTAACTTTAATAGAGCTTGCCGATGAGGCGGAGGACGCTTCCGTGCTGCCCGAGGTGGAGCAAAATGTTGCGGAGCTTTCCGAAGAGCTTGAAAAAACAAAGCTTGCAGCGCTCCTTTCCGGACCGTACGATAAAAACAATGCGATTATTTCAATTCATGCCGGTGCCGGCGGCACGGAGGCGCAGGACTGGGCGCAGATGCTTTTGCGTATGTACCAGCGCTTTGCGGAACGCAGAGGATACAGTGTGACGACAATGGATTTTCTCGACGGAGACGAAGCCGGCATAAAAAGCGCTACGATTCTTATAGAGGGTCAGAATGCATACGGGTATCTCAAATGCGAAAAGGGTGTGCACCGGCTTGTAAGAATTTCTCCGTTTGACGCGTCGAGCAGAAGACATACTTCTTTTGCCTCTGTAGACGTTATGCCGGACATGGATGACGATATTGAAGTCAACATAAATCCCGACGATTTGAAAATAGACGCTTTCAGATCAAGCGGCGCCGGCGGTCAGCATATAAACAAAACTTCGTCCGCAATAAGAATTACGCACATTCCGACGGGGATTGTGGTTTCGTGTCAGAATGAGCGTTCTCAGCATCAGAACAAAGACTACGCCATGAAAATGCTGAAGGCAAAGCTTCTTGAAATTGCAGAACGCGAGCATAAAGAAAAAATAGAAGATATTAAGGGCGAGCAGAAGGAAATCGGCTGGGGAAGCCAGATCCGTTCGTATGTTTTCCATCCGTACAGCATGGTAAAGGATCACAGAACATCGTTCGAAACCGGCAATACAGCCGCCGTGATGGACGGAGATATTGACGGATTTATAAACGCCTACTTAAAAGCGGCAAATCTCGGAGAACTTAATTTAAAATAAAAAAATAAATATAAAGGAGAGTTTGTTATGAAAAAAATTTTGGCTGCACTGCTTTCTGCGGCAGTGCTCGGAACAACGGCTTCGGCGGCATCGGTTCCGTCGGACTGGGCAAGGGATGAAATAGGCACGGTATACCCTGATATGTTCAGCAGTATGCAGGTTGATGTTGATTATCAGAGGCCGATTACGAGAGCGGAGTTCTGTATGATAGCGTTTCGCGTGTTTTCGGAACTTAACGGCGGCTTGCCGGATATAAAGGCAGACCAGCCTTTTTCGGATGTCGGTGCAGATACAATAGACATGTATATTCCGCTTGTTTACGCATTGGGCATTGTACGAGGCGTTTCCGCAACGGAATTTAATCCGCGCGGGCAGCTTACAAGGCAGGAACTCTGCACAATATTCGGAAGACTTGTCACAATCGTTGAGCCTGAGGCGGAAAACTATATAAATTCCATGTCCGGTGCGGCAGATAAATTTGCCGACAGTGCGGATATTGCCGACTGGGCGCGCAATTATGTGAATTGCGGAGTTAAACTCGGAATAATAAAAGGTACGTCCGATACGGAATTGTCACCGCTCGGCACCGTGAGCATGGAGCAGGCAATTGCCATTGCAAACAGAATTACAAGCCTTGCGGCACAGTACAGAAAATAATATAATTGAATTAAAAGAGCAGACTGCCGAAAACAGACCAAATTTCCGCAGTCTGTTTTTGCGTATATAATTGTAATATATATTAGTATAAATACGCAAAACATATCTTTTTTCGACAAAACTCTTGACAATTGCCTGATTTTGCGTTAAACTGTTTATCGGGAAAGAGGCTAACCGCCTTTTGTGGCATGACTGTGAAGCCAGTTTTACAGTTATGTTACAACTTCAAAAAGGTCATTGACGAACCGTAAAAGCGGTGCTATAATCAATGACATAAAGGGAAAGGTTAATTCTCTCCCTCGGCACGGTCGCAGATGAAAGAGATGCGGCAGGTGCGAAAACCACATCTCTTTCAACAATAAAAATTTTTAAGGAGGATTTGAGAATTATGAAAAATCTCAAAAAAGTTCTGGCATTCGTAGTTGTTTTCACTATGATGTTCTCTTTTGCGGTATCGGCTAATTCATTCCCCGATGTAAGCAAAGATGCGTCCTATGCGGAAGCAGTTACAGTTCTTTCCTCACTCAATGTTATGATTGGTGATGAAAAGGGCAATTTCAACCCGGACAAAATCTTGACAAGAGCAGAAGCTACAGCTCTTATCATGAGAGTCAAAGGCCTTGCGGAAGCAGCAGACGGCGCTAAAGGCGCTACAGCATTTTCTGATGTTGCTGCTGATCACTGGGCATCCGGTTCAATCAACCTCGCTTATCAGAGCGGCGTTGTAAAAGGTATGGGAGACGGTACATTCGCTCCTGAGTCCGAAGTTCTTTACGAGCAGTTCGTTAAGATGCTCGTTGCAGCTCTCGGCTATGAGCCCCAGGTAGAAACACTCGGCGGCTATCCCACAGGATACCTTGTAGTAGCTTCTCAGAAGAATATTACAAAGGGTGCTACAGGTGCTGCAGGCACACCGGTTGCAAGAAGCGTTGCAGCTCGCCTTCTCTACAATGCACTTGATGTAAACATGATGAAGCAGACAAAATTCGTTAAAGGCGAAGAAGAGTATGCAGAAGCTGAAGATAAAGAAAACTACACGCTTCTCAACAAATGCCTCGGCTTTGACAAAATCGAAGGTAAAATTGATTCTGTAAACTTCGCAGCTACAACTGATGAAGACGCTCAGACAACAGTTACTTTCGCTGCCGGCTTCAAATTCAACAAGCTCAGCAAAGATGATTCTGCTGATTATGAGAAGACATACAATGTAGGAAAGACAGACGCAGCTAACTACGAGAAATTCTACGTAGTTGCATACGTTGGTGAGGACGATGCTACAGGCAAAGACACAATCTATGCTATTTCGCCCAAAGCAAGCAAAAACAACACTCTTGAGCTTGACTACGAAGATCTCGTAAGCTTCGTAAAAGATGGCAGCGCTTATAAGCTTAAATATGACGACAACGGCACTGACAAAACAGTTACGCTTGACGACGCTTCCTTCTATTACAACGGCGTGGAAGATGCTACAAAAGCAATATCCTTCCTCACTGCAGGCGACAGACCCGGTCATGTTACACTCGTAAGCAGCGAAGGCAACACAAAGACATTTGACAGTGCTTTCGTAATTGAGTACGGCGTAAGCTATGTTGTTAAGGAAATCGATTCCAAGTACAACAGAATCACCGACCTCGCTAACGAGATGACAGTAAGATTCAACAAAGATGATGTAACTTACAACTTCGTCAAGAACGGTGAAAATGTAACATTTGCTGACATCGCAGTTGGCGACGTTATCACACTTGCTGACAGCTCCGACAAGAAAGTTGAAACAGTTTACATCGGCGGCGGCAAAGTTGAGGGTACTGTTACAGAAGAAAGACCTTCAAACAACGATAACTACTTCACAATCGATGGTAATGAATACAGAGTTGACAAAAACTCCGGCGAAGAAATTTCCGTTAAGGATTCCGGCGTATTCTACTACAATATCGATAACAGAATAGTTTATAAAGATGCTACAGCAGGCAAAGTTGGCGATTACGCTTTCCTTTATGCATCTGATATAGACGATTCTCTCGGCGGCACATCCGTTGAACTTCAGTACATGAAGGCTGACGGTACTTGGGAAGTTTCCAAGTTTGCTTCCAACGTAACGTTTAAGTATGGCAACAAGAGCTCTTCCTACAAGATCAATAAGCTCGATTCAAGCGGCAAGCTCGATATAAACGATGCAACTGAGAACGTTAAGTTCACAGATTACTTTGGTCTTGACGGTAAGGTTAAAGCTCCTCAGCTTGTTGAGCTTTCGAAGAATTCTTCCGGCCTCATCAACGAGATTGCTTTTGCTTCCACATCAAGCGCTGATGATAAGTACTTCTACGTTAAATCTGCTGACGGTTCCGACTATACCGCTTCCAGCCAGAAGATCGGTAAGTTCTATGTAAACAATGACACACCTGTATTCGTAGTTGATTCAAGTGCAACTTCAAATGACAAGTATGTTATGATTACAACAGCTGCTAAAGCGCTTAAAGATACACAGTCGTATGCAATGGTTCGCGCTTATGATGTTGACAGCAACAACTATCCCTCTGCTCTCGTAATTTCCAAGGAAAATATCGGAGCTGAAGCTGATTCTCACATCTTCGTTGTATCTGCCGTATCGACAGGTAACAACGCTGACAACCAGAAGGTTGCAAGAATCAAGGGTTATACCGAAGGTCAGTTCGTAACATTCGAAACATCCGAAGACGGTGTTAAAATTGTTGACAGAGCTGGCAAAGAACTGTTTGCAAGTGCAAGCTATGATACAGTAGCTTCTAACATCAATGCCGGCGACACTGTTCTCATGAGCCTTGACGCTGCAGGTGCTGTTGATAACATTAAGGTTCTCATGGCAGCTGACGATGCTAAAGACCTCAAGACATTTGATGCTTGGACAGAAGATGCTGACGAAGAAGCTAATGCTTTCGGTTTCGCTTACAAGACATCTTCCGGCAGCAAGATTAAACTTGCTTACAACGATGGTAAGGGCACATACGTAGCAGCTGAAGACTTCATTAGACTTAGCGGAAAAGATTCCTACATCTACAAGGTAACATTCCGCGGTTCTAAGGATCCCATCATCAACGTATCTGCTTTCTCTGAAATAGAGACAAACAACGTTGAAGAAAACGCAACAAGCAACTGGGTTTATGTTCGTGGATATGACGGTGCTACAATCGGTGCTGTAATCTATGAGAACACAAACGATGCTGACTTGACTGTTAAAGAAGTTAAATAATCTTACTGTTAAGATTGATTAACAAGCAATTTTTAGGGTCGGTGCTTTGCACCGACCCTTTTGCTATGTGTACATTTAAACTTTAATTCGGTAAAAGAAAGATATGATAAAAACAAAAAACGTTCCGGCGGCAAATTTTCATTTATAAGGCAATATATGAGAAGCTGCAACATATAAAAAATCAATATATTTAAAATAATTAATTATCAGGCAATAATTTTAAAAAAATCAAAATTTTCTCTTGACAAATGTGTATCCGTGTATTAGTATACTAGTACAATGATCCATTCAAGCATGGAGGTGACAGATTTGTCGTGGGAATTGGTCAATGACCGCCCGATCTGGGTGCAGCTCATCGAGCAGCTGACGCGGCGCATCGTCTCCGGGGAGTATCCGCCCGGGGCGCGCGTGCCGTCGGTGCGCGATCTGGCAGCGGAGGCCGGTGTGAACCCGAACACGATGCAGCGCGCCCTCTCCGGGCTGGAGGAGCGCGGTCTGCTCGTCGCGCAGCGCAGCATCGGCCGCTTCGTCACGCAGGACGCCGCGCTGATCGTGCGGATGCGGCAGGAGCTGGCTGAGCAGGAGCTGGCCGTTTTCAAGAGGCGGATGCGCCTGCTGGGGTATCAGGATCAAGAAATTCTGGAATTTGTTTCCGCAAAGGGGGAAAAAGCATGACCACAACCATTGTCTGCGAAAAGCTTTGCAAATCCTACGCCGGGACGCAGGCGCTCCGCGATGTCGATCTGCATCTTCCGGCCGGGCGCATCGTCGGTCTGCTCGGCCCGAACGGCTCGGGCAAGACGACGCTCATCAAAATTCTCGCCGGGCTGCTCTGCCCGACATCCGGTCTGGCGACGATCTGCGGCGAGCCGATCGGCGTTTCGACCAAGGCGCGCGTCAGCTATCTGCCGGACAAAATGTATTACGCGGGCTGGATGCGCGCGAACGACCTGATGGAGCTGTTTTCCGATTTTTACGCCGATTTCCGGCGCGACCGCGCCGAGGCGATGTGCAGGGCGCTGGGCATCGACCTGTCGGCGAAGGTCAAATCCATGAGCAAGGGCACGAAGGAAAAGCTCCAGCTCATCCTCGTGATGTGCCGTCAGGCCAGCGTCTATCTGCTCGACGAGCCGATCGCGGGCGTCGACCCGGCG
>ENA-OUQH01000202-OUQH01000202.1-human-gut-metagenome-genome-assembly--contig:-NODE-202-length-46836-cov-11.301533_pt1 | contig 46836 bp, 42 predicted proteins | sample MGYA00237948_ERZ548828 | MGnify/ENA primary metagenome ERZ548828 (study PRJEB26490, sample SAMN05194711) | human gut metagenome | biome: terrestrial biome; feature: human-associated habitat; material...
ACAGCGGTGCTAAGCGGAGTACCCATTCATGCGGTTCAGTATAGCATGGGCAGCCGATTCCGTCAAAAAAACTTTTTCCTACGAAGATGTTTACTTCCGCAGGAACTCCAGCAAAGCATCTCTCGGAATGCGTATCTGCCTGCCGATGCGGATGCTTCGTATCTGCCCGCTGCGGATCAACTCGTAGGCGGTATTGCGGCCGATGCCGAGAATGGGCATCAAGTCCTCCACCCGCAGTGTCACGGGCAACTCATGCAGGTCGCGGCACTTATTCTCCACGGGCAGCACCTCCCTTCACGGACGCCAGATAGATGTCCGTCACATCGGGCCGCTCGTGTCCCAGCAGGCGGGACACGGTAAAATGGGCATCCAAAGGCGTCATGCCGCCGTTGACGAGAGATGTGTACTTTTCAGCGGCGTAGGTATGTCGTAACCCATGGAAGGTAATGCGCCTGCCCGGTGCGGTGGGGTCGCAGATAGCGTCACGGTGGCGGAGGATAAACTGCTGTATGCCGTTGATGGCCCGGTCGGTGGGTACGCCGTCCGGCACCAGCAGCTTGTGGCCGCGTTCGGTTTTCTCCAACAACCTTTGCAGCATCATCGTGATGCGGTCGTCCTCGATGGGGACGATACGCACCTTACCGCCCTTGCCTTTTACGGTGAGGGCATTTTCACGCAGCGCACGCTCCGCGGCGGCGGTGTCCATGCGGAAGCACTCGTGGATCTTGAGCAGGCAATGAGCACTATTTTACCAACAACTTCTGCATACAAGAGGTATTCCGACAGTTTTTTCTTCTTGTATGCAGAAGCATACCTTACCGTGACCGTTATGCACGATGTCACAGTGGAAAGGCAGCGCACCCAGTCGGAAAATATCCGCAAAGCTTCCATTCAGGAGGCACACCACCGCATCAAGAACAGCCTGAACATCATTTACAGTCTGCTTGACATGCAGCGGCGGCGCTGCGGCGAAGAAGCGGCAGAAAGCCTGCGCACCGCTATGAACCGCATTATCAGCGTGGTCAATGTATACGACGTAACAGGCGAAGCCGTGCCGGATAAGGTGAGCCTATTCCAGACACTGCTGCAGATTCGGGAGCATTTCAACCAAATGACAGCGCAGGATGGCCGGTCGCTGAATATCACCGTACAGGGCACAGACATCTCCGTGGATACGGATGTGTCCACCGTGGTGGCGCTGGTCATCAACGAGCTGCTGCAAAACGCCTATAAATATGCATTCCCCGGCAGAAAGGATGGCAACGTTCACATCGAGCTGAACAACGGCAGCCTTTATCCCCTGCTGACAGTGGCGGATGACGGCGTCGGCTTCGATGTCAACAGCGGTACCGGCGCGGGAATGGGCTACCGCATCATCAATATGCTGGTGCAGAACAATTTAGGCGGCCAGCTGGATGTCCGCTCCGGCCCTGAGGGCACGCGGGTCACATTCGGCATCCACCCGAGATGGAAGGAGTCACTATGAGCACGACCCATACAGCTTCTGGTGATGAGCGGGTGCTTATTGCCGATGATGAGGTGTTGATCCGCACCAACCTTCAGGAGATACTGGAAGCCGCCGGATATCAGGTCGTTTGCAGCTGCGGCGACGGCTTTGCCGCCATTGAGGGCTGCCAGAAGCATCACCCGGACATCGCCCTGTTGGATATCAAGATGCCGATGCTGGACGGCATGGCCGCCGCACGGTTTATTCTGGAGCATGATCTTGCGCCGGTGGTGATCTTTATTACCGCATATTCCGATCTGCAGTTGGTGGAGAAGGCCAAGAATTTCGGCATCGCCGGATATCTGGTAAAGCCTGTCAGCGAGACGATCTTGATCCCGACGTTGAAGGTTGCAGCCGCCCGCAGCGAGGAATTGAAGGCGCTGCGGCAGCAGGTGGCCAAATCCCAGCAGGCATTAGAGGATCGAAAGCTGATCGAGAAGGCAAAGGGTATCCTGATACAGAGGGATGGTATGACTGAGCAGCAGGCCTTCGACTATATCCGCACGGCCAGCCGACGCGGCTGCATTTCCATGCGGGCTGTGGCGGAGATGATCGCCGGCCAGCAGCCGTAACGAGCGTAGATACCATCGAATGACCAGTGTGTCGCGGCAATCGCCGCGACACACTGGTGTTTTTTGTATCCAATGATGTGAGACCTGCGGAGGGATATTCTTCGATTAACACATCCCGCGCGGCTACAAAATTTAGCCTTATTTTTAGCCTTATGGCGGTAAACTCGGGTAATCTGTTTTAACGCTGCCTAACATGAACCACCTCGACCGAGGTTTTATTCGCGGTACTTTTCGATACCGGATAGTACAGGCTGACATGGCGTCGGGTCAATTCGAGTCCTGTACCGCGCACCATGGTCAAAAGCCCTGAAACCATCACGGTTTCGGGGCTTTTCGTTATTTTGACGAATGATGCTGCTGGAATTATCTGGAAAATGCTCGAAAAAGTTGCAGAAACGGACTTTTCCGGATTTCTCGCCGCACAAAAAAACAGGCGGTCTCCCTGACCGGGGAGGCCGTCTGTTTTTGCGTTTTCAGGTCATTCCTTACTGTCCGTCCGGCACATGAGGTAGTCCAGCGTTACATGGTACACGTCCGCCAGCCTGACCAGTGCCTCCATATTCGGCTCACTTCTCGCCAGCTCGTAGCCCGACAGTCATGCCCGCTACCCGCGCTGATGCCTTTTCAAATGCCCGCGTGAAGATCTATCCAGGTACACAGGTCTTGCGGGTTGCCAACGAGTCAATCTTCCGTGCCGCCGGTTGGGAGCCCGTACACGCGAATATGACGTTTTCCCTCGACACCACATCACTGCTGTCGATTCATTGCATCGGGATGCTTTCACACATCAGTCTGTAGGTCTTTAGGGGTACAGTGCGGCGCTCCATCCCTTCGCCTACTGCCCACGGGAGCCGCATAGATGATGAATTCCTCCTTACCATCCAGTCCAAACAGTCGGCTGCAGAGCGAATCATCAAAGGCGGCCACCGTACATGTTCCCAAACCTAAAGCCGTGGCAGCAAGATAGTGATTCTGCCCCACATGCCCTGCATCTATCAGGATCGTGCGATGGGCGCGGATGCCATACCGCCATTCTGCGCGGTATGGCACTACAGACCAGAAAAACACCGCTCCAGCACGTGATGCCCACTTCTGCTCCAGCAGGGCGGCGGAAATCGTTTCACTCATATTGTCTACCGCTCCTAATCCTTCCAAAGTATGCTCCATCGGCAGGTAGTGGTACGCGCCCGGCTCCAGCCCAGCCACATTGCGGCACAGGAGGTACGTCTCAAATGGATGACGGGCTCCTCCACTGGGTACAGTACGCATGGTCGCATAGTTCTTACCTTTTATACCGGTAATCCCTTGCCCCGCCCAGAGCAAATAACTCAACTGCTGAAGCGTCAGCGGCGTGTCTCCATAGCTGCGGTAGCTGCGGCGGCTGCGCAGCAGTTCGGTTAGATTACTTTCCGCCAGCGGCGTCGACTCCGGCTCCGGCAAGCGTATATGTGTCTCCGGCGTTGCTGCTGCGGCCTTCACTAACGGCGGCTGAGGCAACCGGAGCTCCTGATCGGACACAAACGCCGCGCCTATAGGATCCGACAAATCAACGCCGCGCAAAAAAACACGGCCCTTTTTCACGATCTCATCCTGTAAGCTTTTGTCCAGCATCTTTTCCCCCTTCCGCATGTTGAAGAACAGGGTACGCCTTGAAAGGCGCACCCTGTTCTTTTACGCCATTTCCAGCAGATTGCGAAGCGCTTCGCGATAGATACGCCGTAAGCGCTCCATGTTGTTCAGCGTGATGTACTCATTCCCCTGATGTTCCCGATTTTCCTCCCCCGGGAAGTTCGGGCCGAAAGCGATAATATGATCCATAGCGCGGGCGTAGGTGCCGCCGCCAATGGCCAGCGGCTCCGACAAATCGCCCGTCTCGTCTCTGTACGCCTTCAAGAGCTGCTGCATAACTGCCCCTTTTTTATCCAAGTAGACAGGCCGCATGGGATGTACCGGGGGGATCCCGAAGCCATAAACCTCCACAGCCCGGCGAATCGTCTCCACCAATGCATCTACGTTCTGATCCTCAGGATAGCGGATATCCACGGTGAATCGCACCGTGCCATTTTCCACACGAAGCATGCCTGCATTGACGGAGAGTCTTCCACTGGCAGCTGAGGCACAGGCAATGCCTAATGCTTCACCGTACACATCCTCACCCATCAACGCCATATACGCCTTGGCCACCGGGATATTCTTCTCCGCTAACAGCTTCATCATAGCCGTGATGGCGTTTACGCCGTTCCACGGCGCGGAGCCGTGCCCTGTCTTGCCTGTGGTCTCATAAGCCGCACCGTCCTCCGTTACCACAGAGCAGCTGTCCGGCACCACATTGGGCGCAACGCCACCCTCGCCGCTGCGAAGGCCGCTGCCGTTCTGCGGCAGCACCCAATCCATCACCAGGATTCCCTTTTCGCAGTAGATGGCGGGAAAATCCCCGTCAGGCGTAAAGCCATAGCTGACCTTTTCTTCTTCGGCCACATAGGCATCCATATCATACCAATCGCCGTTTTCCTCTGTCTGACCGAAAATCAGGCGGATACGCTTATTCATGGCCTTTCCCTTTTCGGCGTACTCCTGTGCCAGATCGTGAGCCGCATAGACACTGATGAGCATCGGACCCTTGTCGTCTAACGTACCACGGCCATACAGGCATCCGTTGTCAACAGTTCCGCCAAAGGGAGGATAGTCCCAGCCGCTTCCGGCGGGAACCACATCCAGATGCCCCAGTACGCCGATGATTTCTTTTCCCTCTCCAATCTCCGCGTAGCCGTAGCGTCCGCCTGCATTCTTTGTACGGAAGCCCAGCTGCTCACACAGGGTCAACATATACTCCAGCGCTTTAGCGGGGCCTACACCGTAAGGGGTACCGTTTTCCCCGTGGTTAGCTACACTCTCAATAGATAAAAGTTCCTGTAAATGCTTTATCATTACATCAGCTCCTCCGCTCTCAGGCAGGCGACGCAATGTCCGGGTTCTATCTCCCGGAAGGGAATATCTTCCTTCGTGCAGGCTTCCGTCGCATAGGGGCAGCGCTGCGCGAATCGGCATCCCGGCTTGGGGTTGATCGGGTTAGTGACCTCGCCGCGTATCAGCTGCGGCTCCCTTCCGCGCATAGTAATGTCCGGCACAGGTATAGCGGACAGCAGCGCCTTGGTATATGGATGCAGTGGGCGCTTGAACAAGCCCTTGCTGTCACAGTACTCCACGCATTTCCCCAGATACATCACTGCGATCTGATTGGAGATATGCCGTACTACAGATAGATCGTGGGTAATGAACATATAGGTCAGGCCGCGCTCTTCCTGAAGATCCATCAACAGGTTTAGTATCTGCGCCTGAATGGACACGTCCAGTGCCGACACCGGCTCATCGCAGACGATGAAGCGGGGATTCAGCGCCAACGCACGCGCTACGCCGATGCGCTGACGGCGTCCGCCGTCCAGCTCATGGGGATATGCCCCGGACAGACGGGAGGCCAGTCCCACTGTGTCCATCAGCTGTGCCACCTCTTCATAAATGTCCGCCTTATTTTTGTGCTGACCCGCCACCAGAAGCGGCTCGGCGATCAACTCCTGCACGCTCATACGGGGGTTCAGGCTGGAATAGGGATCCTGAAAGATCATCTGCATATCGCGGCGCACCCTGGCCAGCTTGTGGGCACGGCAATGGCTGATGTCTTCTCCGTCAAAGAGGATCGTGCCGGAGGTCGGCTCGTGAAGTCGCAGCACGGTGCGTCCCAAGGTGGACTTTCCGCAGCCGGATTCGCCCACCACGCCTAACGTTTCGCCTTTATTGATGTTCAGTGTAATGCCGTCCACAGCATGCAGCTTGGCGGTCTTGCTGATATCAAAGTATTTTGTCAGTTCCTTCAATTCGATCAGGGGTTGGCTCATGCTTGTCCCTCCTCTCCGTTGTACAGGAAACATCTTATACGCAGTCCATTTACGTCATACTGCTCCGGGTGACACTGGCGGCAGTGCTCCGTTGCATGGGGACAGCGAGGCGAAAACGCGCAGCCCTCAGGCAGATTCGTCGGATCGGGCATCATACCGTCGATGGGGTGCAGGCGCCGCTCATCCAATTCCAGATTGGGAATGGAGTTGAACAGACCTACCGTGTAGGGATGGTGCTTATCGCCGGTAAATACCTGCTCCACCGTGCCGTACTCTATGATCTCGCCTGCGTACATAACAGCCACCAGATCGCAGGTCTGCGCCACGATACCCAGATCGTGTGTGATCATAATCATGGCGGTATTCAGTTTTTTCTTCAGTTCCATCATCATTGCCAGCACCTGCGCCTGGATCGTCACGTCCAGCGCGGTAGTCGGCTCGTCGGCAATCAGCAGCATAGGGTCGCAGGCCAGAGCCATGGCGATGACCACACGCTGCTTCATGCCGCCGGAGAACTGGTGGGGATAGTCCTTTTTCCGGCTGGCCATGATGCCGACCATTTCCAACACCTCATCCACACGGGACTCCAGCTCGGCTCGGGTATGTCCCTCGTTGTGCATCAAAAGTGCCTCAAGGATCTGGTCGCCCACCGTCAGCACGGGGTTCAGCGCTGTCATAGGATCCTGGAAGATCATAGAGATCTTCTCGCCGCGAATGGCCTGCAGCTGCCTGTTGCTGAGATAAGCGGGAGCAGGCGCCTCCACCGCAGGCGCCTCCAACGTCTCGCCCTCCGAAGTCTCCGGCACATGGGAAGCGATGTAGTCCTCTTCAGAGACAGCTGCACCGTCCTTATCGCGGACAGCCAGAATGTCCTGTTCGTCAAACCAGATAGAGCCGCGGTTCGTGCGTGCCGTGCGCTCCGGCAGCAGCCCCATAATGGACAGTGCCGTCGTTGTCTTACCGGCGCCTGTCTCGCCCACCAGTCCCAAGGTCTCTCCCTTATTCAAGGTCAGGGATACACCGTTAACGGCATGAACCGTTTCCAGATCGGTTTTATAATCGATCTGCAGGTCACGGATCTTCAGCAATACTTCACTCATTTTCCGTTCCTCCTCAATCCTTCAGCTTCGGGTCAAGAGCGTCGCGCAAGCCGTCGCCGGCCAAATTGAAGCTCAACGCCGCGATCACGATAAATATGCCGGGAATATACAGCAGGTGCGGTGCGGTAAACATATAGGTCTTTGCATCGGACAGCAGCGCACCCCATTCAGGAGCAGGCGGCTGAACGCCCAGAGACAGGAAGGAAAGGCCGGCAGCGGAAAGGATCATGTTGGCGACATTCATGGTGGTCGTCACAATAATGGGCCCCAGCGCGTTGGGAATGACATATTTGAGGATGATGCGCATGTCGCTGGCACCGTAGGATCTGGCGGCCTCTATGTAATCCTCATCTACGACGCCCAGCACCACGGAACGAACCAGACGCAGCATGCTGGGTACGCAGGAGATGGTAATGGCGATCAGCAGATTTCGAAGGCTTCCGCCCAACGCGGCCACCACAGCCAGGCTCAGCAGAATAGGCGGTACGGTCATCACCACGTCCGTCAAGCGCATGATGATATTATCTACCCAGCCGCCGTAATAGGCCGCGATAGCACCCAGCAAGCCGCCGATAACCAGCGCCAGTACACTGGTGGAAACACCGATCAGCAGCGAATAGCGGGAGCCGTGGACAATGCGGGCAAACAGGTCGCGCCCCAGCTCGTCTGTGCCGAATATATGTGCGGCACTGGGGCCGTCCAGACGGTTGGCGCTTTGCGAAATGGCGTTTTCATAGGGGGTAATCACATCGGCAAAGATGGCGATGCACAGGACAAAAATCAAGAGACATAGACCCAGCATGGCCGTTTTGCTCTTGCGGAAACGGCGCCATATTTCCTTCATCTGATTGGTTTTCTTGCTCTTGCGGTTTCTCTTCTCGTTCATTTTCCGTCACCTCCCTGTCAGGCCTTGTATTTTGCTTTGATACGGGGATCGATGTACGCATAAAGGATGTCTACGCCCAGCATGACAAAGCAGAACAGCACCGCCAAAAACATGGTGGCCGCCATAACAACGGGCGTGTCCTTCTGCCGGATGGACTCAACGATCAGCATGCCGACGCCCGGCATACCAAACACCGTCTCGATGATGACGGCGCCGCCCAGGCTGCCGCCAAAATTCATACCCATGGACGTGACAACAGGCAGCAGCGCGTTACGCAGCGCATGCTTCCAGATCACTGTTTTTTCCGGCACGCCCTTGCTGCGGGCGGTACGAATATAATCCTGCCGTATGGTCTCCAGCATGGTAGAACGTGTCAGACGCATCTCGCTGGCTGCTGCTCCCAACGACAGTGTGATTACAGGAAGAATATAGCCCTGCCAAGTGTCCACGCCGCCAAACGGAAGCCAACCCAGCTTCAGCGCAAAAAGCACCATCAGCATCAGACCCAGCCAGAAACCCGGCATAGCGGAAAGGAGCATGGCCAGTGTAGTCAGCGCGTTATCCAGCACGGAGTATTGCTTCACAGCGGAGATAATACCCAGCGCGATGCCTAATACAGAGCTGAGGAGCATGGACCATAATGCCAGCTGGAACGTGGTGGGAAAGCGCGAAAGGATGGAATCAAACACCGGCTTTCCGCTGCGGTAGGATGTTCCAAAGTCAAAGTGGAGAACAATTCCTTTCAGATAGTTGAAGAACTGCTCAAAGAACGGGAGGTCTGCGCCAAGCTTGTGGTTCAGCGCGGCGATGTCCTCCGGCTTAGCGGTAATGCCAAGGATCAGCGTGCCGGGATCTCCGGGAGTCAGGTACATAATGGTAAACACCAGAAACACCGCTCCCAGCAGGACAGGAATCGTTAGGAGTATGCGTTTGATAACGTATTTGTACATAATTCTTCCTCCTTGCGGATCTGCCGAGGGATCAGTTTCACGACGCGGAGGCATCAGCGCCGCAGCTGCCCTTCGTTTGTATTTCAAAGCATAACCTATCTTGTAAAGTTTGTCAATTATTTTATAAAATTTTTCAAAAAGATATTGCAAAATCTATAAACATTTGATAACATACACTCGTGTAGTAAAATCATCGCTAACCGAGGCGGCCTCTCTGCAAGGCAGTACTTCCTGCGGCAGCCGTCTTATCACGAATGAATGAATGGAGGAGCGAAAGCATGAGCGAAATGAAATGGCCCTATCCTGCCAAGGTGAGCCAAGTCAACCGCATGGAGGCGGATGTGATCGTGCTGGGCGGCGGCATCGCCGGATGCATGGCCGCTATCAACGCCGCCAAACGCGGCCAGAGCGTGATCCTGGTGGAAAAGGGCGCGACCAAGCGTTCCGGCGCGGGCGGCAGCGGCTGCGACCACTGGGAGAGCGCCGCCACCAACCCCTGCTCCGGTGTTTCTCCGGAGGATCTGGTGCAGGCCATGCTGGACGACAACGACGGCTACAACAACGGCATCTCCCATTATATAGAGTGCCGCGAGGGCTGGGATCATCTGCAGGACATCGAGAAGATGGGCGGCAAGATCCGGGATACCGAGGACGAGTTCAAGGGCGCGGCCTTCCGGGACGAAAAGACCAAGCTGATGTTCGCCTATGACTATAAGAACAGGTTCACCATCCGCATCTGGGGCACTACCTTCAAGCCCGCAATGGAGAAGGAATGCCGCCGTCTGGGCGTGAAGATCGTGGATCGCGTCATGGTCACCTCCCTGCTGACTGAGGGTGGCAAAAACGGGGCCAAGTGTGTGGGCGCCACCGGCGTTCACACCCGTACCGGCGAGTTCTATGTGTTCTCCAGCAAGGCAGCCATCATCACCATGAGCCGTCCCGCCCGTGTGTGGCTGTTCTCCGCCGCCTATCCCGGCCTGTGCGAGTTCCGCCCCATGTGCACCATCGGCGACGGCCACGCCATGGGCTGGCGCGCCGGCGCGGAGTTCAACATGATGGAAAAATCCGTCCGGGCCGAGTTCTCCTCCGCTGGGCGCTCCTTCCCGCCCTATTCCGCGGGCAATAACCACAACACCTGGTATCCCGCCTCCCTCATCGACGCTGAAGGCAAGGAGATCCCCTACGCCGACCGTGACGGCAACATTCTCACCGACGTAGAGCAGCGGTTCCAGCCCGCCAAGGGACAGCACTACTTCCTGAAGGGCGGCAACATCGAGCAGGCCAAGTACGCCTACGATGGGCCGGAGACACTGCCCTATGACAAGCTGAAGGAGATGGGCTATAAGCTGCCCTTCTACGCCGATCTGTCCAATATGCCGGAGCTGGAGCGGAAGGTCATCTGGGGCATGATGGTGGGTCAGGAGGGCAAGACCAACGTGCCCGTGTACAAAAACTTCACCGAGGCGGGCTTCGATCCCACCAAGGACGTCTTGCAGTGTTACGGCGTGGGCTGGACCAGCGCCGAGTTTCTGCCCCAGGAGCGCCAGCTGTTCGGCATGCCCGGCGGCTTCATGAACGACTGGGATCTGATGACCAACATCCCCGGCCTGTTCGTGGCGGGCGACTCCCTGTTCTCCTCCAACTGCTTCGGCCATGCCGCCTCCACCGGCGCTTACGCCGGGCGCAAGGCCGCGGCCTACGCCGCGAAGCAGGAGGGCTTCGTCGCTCCCTGCGAGACCCAGGTGGCGAACGAGATGGAGCGCGTTTACGCGCCGCTGGGCGGCGACCCCGTCAACGGCGTCAGCTGGAAGGAGCTGAACGAGGCCATCGCCAAGGCCATGCAGAACTACTGCGGCGAGCAGAAGCGCGATGAGCTGCTACTGTCCGGCGTGGATCTGCTGAACCGCTACCAAAAGGAGATCGTGCCCCGCACCTACGCCGCCAATCCCCACGAGCTGATGCGTCTGCTGGAGGTATTCGATATCCTGACGGTGGCTCAGATCATCCTGCAGGCCTGTCTGGCGCGGCACCAGACCTGCCCCAAGCTGGAGTTCTACCGCACCGACGACGACGGCAAGGCCATGGCTCCCTTCATCTGCATCCACAACGACGGCGAGAAGGTCGTAGCCCGCGAAGTGCCTCTTGACTACGCCGGTGATATCAGGGAAAATTACGAGAAGCACAATCAGGACTATATGGCAGAAAAGGCAAAGGAGGCGCAGGCATGAAAGAGATCAAGGAATTCGGCTTCCGTCAGACGCCGCCTGCCACGCCGCTGCGGTTCGACGCAGAGAAGTGCATCGGCTGCAACCGCTGCATGGAGGCGTGCATGATCGACGTGATGACCCCCGGCGAAAAGGGCAGCCATCCCGTGGTGTCCTATCCCGATGAGTGCTGGTACTGCGGCTGCTGCGTGATGGAGTGCCCCACCGGCGCTATCAGCCTGCACCATCCGCTGATGAACCAGACCCGTTGGGTGGAGAAGGCCAGTCTGCTGAAAAACAGAAAGGAGAACTAAAGCGTATGGCAAATTTTGAACTGCTGAAGGAGCTGACTCAGGCGTGGGGCGTGGCGGGCCGCGAAAAAGCCGTGCGAGCCATCGTGCTGCGTGAGCTGGAGGGTCATGTGGACAGCGCCTATGTGGACAACATCGGCAACATCATTGCCGTCAAGCACGGCAAGGGCAGCCCCGACAGCAAGAAGATCATGCTCTCCGCCCACATGGACGAGATCGGCCTGCAGGTGAAGAAGATCGAATCAGACGGCCGCATCAAGGTGTGCAGCGTGGGCTGGGTCTGGACCTCCGCCCTGTACAACGATCAGGTGGTGTTCCAGAACGGCGTCATCGGTGTGGTAGGCTGCGACGGCAAGATCGAGGACGCCAAGAACGACAGCGGCAAGCTGTACATTGACATCGGCTGTACCAGCAAGGAGGACACCGAAAAGTACGTCAAGATAGGCGATTACGCCGGTTTTGTGGGTCCCTGGTACGAGCTGCAGAACGGCCGCATCAGCGCCAAGACCTTTGACGACCGGGTGGGCTGCTTCATGCTGCTGGAGGCTGTGAAGCGGAACAAGGGTGACGGCCCCAACGATGTGTACTACGTATTCTCCGTACAGGAGGAGGTGGGCTGCCGCGGCGCCGTTACCGCTGCCCATCAGATTCATCCCGACATCGGCATCAGCGTGGACGTGACCCCCGACCACGCCTATCCCTGTGATCTTGAGGGCTGCAACGCCGTGGGCGAGGGCATCAGTGTGACACTGGGCGACCCCAGCGCCATGCTGGACGAGGAGCTGGTCAACGAGATGCTGGCCTGCTGTGAGGAGAACGGTATCCGCTATCAGCGGGGCGTGATGGATCGCGGCGGCACCGACGCCAGCTCCATGAACCAGTCCGGCGACGGTGTCCGCGTGGCCGGTATCGCCGTGGTGGATCGCTATCCCCACAGCAAGTGCTCCGTCATCGCCAAGGACGACGTGACCGCCGGTATCGACCTGCTGGACAAGTATACCCACCGTGTATTCAAATTTTGAGAGCTCTTTTCCGTATCTCCACGCCGGAATGGCGTCAAAATAAAAAAAGAAAAGGAGACACCCCCATGAAAAAGTTTCTTGTACTGGTGCTGGCCATGGCCATGGCGCTGAGCCTGGTAGCCTGCGGCGGCAACGGCGGCAACGCCTCTGCCGGCGACGGCACCAGCCTGACCATCGCCATCGACGCTGATTACCAAACGCTGCACCCCGCCAACTGGACAACCAACGTTGAACACCGCATTGATTCCCAGATCTATGACACTCTGGTTCGCTACAACTTCCAAGATGAGAGCAAGCTGGACGGTATCATCGCTGAAAGCTGGGAGATCAGCGATGACGCCTGCTGCTATACCTTCCATCTGCGTGACGGCATTACCTTCCACAACGGCACACCGCTGACCGCCAAGGATGTGGCGTTCAGTCTGGATCTGTACGCCGCTTCCGAGGCACAGTCCGGCGATGTGGCCGGCTATGACCACTGCGAGGTGGTAGATGAACACACCATCAATATCTACACCTCTTCTCCCTTCGCGCCCTTCCTGAACAACCTGACGCTGGTACATATTGGCTCCAAGGATTACTATGAGTCTGCCGGTGAGGAAGCTTTTGCCCAGCAGCCCATCGGCTGCGGCCCCTATCAGTTCGTCAGCCACAATGAAGGTGACAAGGTCGTGCTGAAGGCCTATGAGGATTACTACATGGGCGCCGCCGCCATCAAGGATGTGACCTTCAAGATCATCTCTGATATGTCCTCCATGTCTATCGGCCTGCAGTCCGGCGGTATTGATTTTGCCGAGATCGAGGCGCCTGTCCGCTCCACCCTTGAAAGTGCCGACGGCGTCACTGTCACCACCGCAGAGCAGACTACATTTGCCTTTGTCGCCATGAACACCGAAAAGGAGCCCTATAACAATCCCAAATTCCGTCAGGCGGTCAATTATGCTATGGATCGTCAGGCTCTGATCGCCACCGTGATGGACGGTGCTGCTGAGGAGAATTCCAACCTGCTGTCCAAGAGCCGCTTCGGTTACAGCGATACGCAGAAGCAGTACACCTACGATGTTGAAAAGGCAAAGTCCCTGCTGGCTGAGTGCGGTTACGCCAACGGCTATGATATGGGTACCCTTGTTGTGGCCGATCAGTATAAGCTGCTGGCACAAGCCGTTCAGGAGCAGCTGAAGGCTGTTGGTCTTACCTGCCAGCTGGAGGTACTGGAGTTTAACGCATACCTGAATAAGCTGCGTCAGGGCGATTTCACCGTTACCTGCCTGCAGATGGCGCTGGAAGGCGATACACAGAACGTGGCCATGGCCATCGGCAAGGACTATATCGGTATGGCAAACAACGCCCGCTGGTATAATGACCAGGTGGAGCAGTGGTTCCAGGACGCTGTCGCTGCCGTGGACGCCACCGAACGTGCCGCTATTTATGACAAGATCTTCTCGCTGGTGCAGGACGAGGCGGTATACGCAGTTCTTTATAACCCCATCATGCTTTATGCCCACAACGACAAGCTGGTCATTCACGACCTCCCGCTGGAAGGCAACTACTTCGTATACTATTTCCACTGGTAATGGCGCAAATATCCGAGGCGGGCGGCACGATTCAGCGCCGTCCGCCTTTGGTTTTTCTTTCGAAATATATAGAATTTCGAAAAATGTTACACACTTGTTGCCATTACAGCGGAGTTCTGATATAGTAATATCAAGAAATTTGAAAGGAAAACCGTTTATGGCTGGAAAAACGCTTTCGGAACAGATTTACGATGAATTGTATCACGACATTACGAGACAGCAGCTGCGCTGTGGGCAAAAGCTGACCTTGAATATGCTCAAGGAGCGCTTCCATGTCAGCCATACGCCGATCCGCGAGGCGTTAATGCGTCTGGCGGAGAACGGTCTTGTAACGTACTACTCCAACTGCGGCGTCACCGTGATTGAATTCGAGGAACGGGATATTCAGGAGCTGTATCAATTTGCCTCGGAGCTGGATGCTCTGGCAATACAGTTCTGCAGCGCATCCCTGAATCACATGCCACTGGTGCTTGATCTGCAGGAGATCATCGAAAACGGCAATGCCGCTTTGGCAGAGGGCGATATATCCAAGTGGAAGGAATTTTCAGAGCGCTTTCATGTCATCTTCTACCGTCATGCGCAGAACTACTATTTGGATCAGGCCGCTGCTCGTCTGCGCGCCAGACTCGAGCTGCTGTCGTGCATGTACTACAAAGAGGAAAACGTAAGCAAAATCAATGAAGGGCATAACGTCATTTACAAGCTGGTGTGTGACGGAAAGTATACCGCTGCCGCCAGCAGGATGCGTCGACACCTGCAGACCGATATGGCCTATGCCATGAAGGCATACAGTCTTTATCAGCGGCAGGAGTAAGTATGTCCGGGGAGGTGTCGCATGCTGAATTACGGACGCCTGAGCTCCGTGGCCGCCAATATGCGGCGCTGCGGGCTGCCTCAGATACTGGTGTCAGATGATGACAGTATCTTTTATCTGATCGGATGCCGCATTAAGGCACAGGAGCGCTGCGGCGTGCTGCTGATCCGCGAGGATGAGCAGGTACACGCCTTTATGAACGAACTGTTCTGCATACCGCCGGTTCCCGGCGTCATCTGGCATACTTACCGCGACGGTGAGGACGTATACGGCATGATTGCCGCTGAGTTACATTCTGGCAAGGTGGGCTTTGACAAAAACTGGCCGTCCCGCCACACCATCTCCATTCTGGAAAAGCGCGAAGACATCATCCCTGTACTTGGCTCTGCCCCGGTAGATGATGCCCGTATGCGCAAGGACGCAAAAGAGCAGGAGCTGCTGCGTGACGCCGGCCGTATCAATGACCTTGCCATTGCCTATGGTCTTTCTCACATCGCCGCCGCTGTCACTGAGGCGGAGCTTGCAAAACAGATAGACGCTTTCTTCTTGGCACATGGCGGCAAGCAGGTGGGACAGTATCAGGTTGTCTGTTACGGCGCAAATGCGGCGCAGCCCCACCACATGTCTGACAACACGCGCCCTCGTCCAGGTGACTCAGTGCTGATCGATTTGGTCTGCCCGATCAACGACTACTGGTGTGACATGACACGTACTGTGTTTTACCGTCAAGTCAGCGAACAGCACCGTCAGGTCTATGAGGTTGTCCGCCGCGCCCAGCAGGCCGGTATCGATTTCGTCCGTCCCGGCGTCCGGATGAGCCAGATAGACGCCGCGGTGCGTCAGGTGATTGTCGATGCGGGGTATGGCGCCGCCTTTATCACACGCACCGGCCACGGTATTGGCCTGATGGTGCATGAGCCGCCGGATGTCAGCATTTCCTGCGATGTGGTTGCGCAGGAGGGAATGGTATTCTCCATAGAGCCCGGCATTTATCTGCCCGGTGACACGGGAGTCCGCATTGAGGATCTGGTTCTTGTCACCGCCGATGGCTGCGAGGTTCTGACGCATTATCCAAAAGAATTACAGATCATTTTGTAAACAAACGATGGCGTTCCGCTTAAGCGGAACGCCATCTATATCTGCATCTGCTGAGACTGCGGCTCAGAACGCCCATGTGCCGTCACGGAAGATCGGTACGATCCGCCCGTCGGTGCAGACAGCATCCACCGCCGTGTCCGGCGCGCCGATCATGAAATCTGCATGAACCTGTGAATCGTTGACTCCCAATGCAGAGCACTCCTCCAGCGTGCGGTCATGATACCCCTGGATCGTATTGATATATCCCTTTCCAAGCGCCAGATGGCAAGCGGCATTCTCGTCAATCAACGTATTATAGAACAAAACACCGCTGCGGTTAATGGGGCTGTCCCACGGCACCAGTGCACATTCGCCCAGATAAGCACTGCCTTCATCCATGCCAATCAGCTGATCCAGCAGCTCCGGATTTGTCTCAGCGCCCCACTCCACAGCCTTGCCCTCATGGAAGCGGATCCAGAAATTCTCCGCGGACTGTCCATGGAAGCATAGGGGCTTTGTTCCATAGACGATGCCCTCTGCCGCGCCCTTCTTCGGTGTGATAAGGCACTCCTCCGTCGGCAGATTCGGCGTGAAGGTCGTCCCGCCCTTTGTTGTCTCCCGGACACCCTTAAAACGCGCTTCCGGCATCATACCGATGCGGAAATCTGTGCCATTGCTGCTGCTGAAGTGAAGCTCCTTCAGCGGCAAGCGATTGATGTAGTCGCAGCGGCGCTGCAGCTCCGCATTATGCGCCGCCCACGCAGCAACGGGATCACTGTCCACGCGGCAGACGGCAAGGATCAGTTTCCACAGTTTCTCCATTGCCTGACCGACCCGCAGTTCCGGAAACAGTCTCTTGGCCCACGCCGGGCCCGGCACACAGGCAAAGCACCACTGGCATTTGTGCTCCATCGCATCCCGGTAAGGTTTATAAGTCGGCCAAATCGCTTGCTGTGAGATGCCGTATTTTTCCGCATCAATACCGTTAAGGCCGCTGGGATCCTCAGAAATCAACCCTATCCGGCACGGGAGCACCTGAGCGCAGTGTTTCCAGCGAGCCTCCTCGTAGTCGCGTACCGCGCTCAGATCCGCCGTTGTGCGGTAGCGGTAGTCCACCTTCAGAAGCGGCTGGTAATTCCATTCCACGACCACCCGTCCTGCGCCGCACTTGTAGCATTCCTCTACTAGCATCTTGACAAACTCTGGTTGATCCAGCTGCGCTGTAATGAATACCTCCTGCCCCTTTTGAACATTGCCGCCTACTTCCGCGATAAGACGGGCGTAACTGCGTAACAGGGTCTTATTCATATTTGCCTCCTGATTTATAAAATATTGCAACTATATTATAAAATAAGCATAGCACAAGATCGGATCTTTGAAAAGACCCTTTGCGAATTTTTTCAAAACACTTGACCGCTTTATTTTATAATATTATAATCATTTATATAAAATTAACAGAGGAGTGAACACTGTGAAAATAACAGATACACTCAAGCAATACGCACTCATTACAATAGGCTGCGCCCTGTATGCTTTAGGCTTCTGCTGGTGCTGTCTGCCGGTGCATCTCTCTATTGGCGGGGTGACCGGAGTAGCTCAGGTACTCAATGTTTTCTTCCCCGCTCTGCCCGTTGGTACGCTGACACTTGTCATGAACATCCCCCTGTTTGTCCTGGGACTGAAGCTCCTCGGCAAACAGGTGTTGATCAGTTCACTATATGCAATGACTGTCAGCTCACTGATGATCGATGGAATAAACTCCCTGTATCAATTTCAGCCTTTGGATCCGGTGCTGGCTGTTGTCTACGGCGGTATGCTGTGCGGCGCGGCATTCGGCCTCATGCTCCGTCAGGGAGCTACCACGGGCGGCACGGAGCTTGCTGCGCGGCTATTGAAGATAAAGGTGCAGCAGCTCCCCATCGGCAAATTGTGCCTGATCATCGACCTTGTGGTGATCGCCACCTATTCCCTTACATTCCGTCAGCTGACACAAGCGCTTTACAGCATCGCCGTGCTATATATCTGCACCGCGATGATGGACAAGGTCGTTTATGGCGGCAAGTCGGCCAAGCTGGCCTATATCATAAGTCCACACCACGAGGAGATCACCCGTCGGCTGCTGGAGCTGGATCTTGGCGTGACATTGCTGGAAGGTGCCGGCGCATATCATCGTAAATCCACCGAGGTGGTCATGTGCGCATTCAGCCGGAATTACATTATCCCGGTAAAAAAGCTGGTGCAGCAAATTGATCCAAACGCATTTATCATTGTATGTGATACACACGAGATCCTGGGCGAGGGCTTTGGTGTCTATGATCCCACCGGATTGTAAAATAGCTTGCGGCGAGCAATCGCCTCAAGCTAAGAAATGCTCTGCCCCACATCGAGGAAATGTGCTGAGAAGCAAGAAGCCGCCTCTGCAGAAATTCTGCGGAGACGGCTTCATTGAGCGGATCGACCTTGTGAGAGCAGGCTTCGCCGGCGCGTCTATGCATGCTCCTCCTGTTCCTCCGGCCACAGCCAGCGCTTGCCGACCAGCCGTATCAGATAGAGTATGCCCCGGACGCACAGCTCCAGGCACATGGCTGCCCATACGCCGGACAGCCCCCAGCGGGGCGCGGCCAGCCACGCCAGCGGTATGCGGATACCCCACATAGTCCCCAAATTGAAAAGTGTGGGTACCAGTGTGCTGCCGGCGCCCTGAAACACGCCGCCGGCCACGATGGACGCGCCGTACAAAGGCTCGGCAAAAGCCTCGATGCGCAGAACACGAGTACCCAGGGCGATGATGTCCGGGTTCGGTGTCAATATTGCCATCATCTGCGGAGCTAAGATATATAGCAGTCCGCCGGTGATGACCATAACGGCTATGCCCAGCAGCACCGTGACCCAACCCAACCGACGCGCCATGCGCCGCCGCCCCGCACCTACGCTTTGCCCCACCAGCATAGCCGCGGCGCTCTGAATTCCGTAGGCCGGCATATAGCACAGGCTCTCCGCCGTGATAGCAAAGGAATTGGCGGCGATGGCCACAGTGCCCAGAGGCGCCACAATAGCGGTGGAGACGATCTGCGCCGTGGACAATACGATCTTCTCCGATGCCACAGGCGCGGCAATGCGGAGCATTGTGCGCAGCTGCACCCGATCAAAACGCAGGCGCTCCCCCTTCTCCAAACGAAGCACCGGATTACGGCGCAGGACAAAATACAGCAGATACAGCCCCACCACCAGCTCGGCAAGGCCTGTACCCAGTGCAGCACCTGCCGTACCCAGTCCTGCGCCGGGGAGAGCCAGCGAGCCGAGCCGGACAGTGCCGGAGGGGAAGATAAGCAGGGTGTTGAACACAACATCCAATGCGCACATGACCACCATGCAGATACCGGGTGTACGCATATTGCCGGTGGCCTGCAGCTGGCCGGCCGCCACATTGTCAAGCTGGAGGGCAGGCAGGAACAGGCTATACACCAAAAAGTAGGCGGAGGCATCCCGCCAAATATCCCGATCGGCCTGAAGGATCCCCGGCAGCGGCGCGGACAGTGCCGCTGCCAGCGCCGCCATGACCACGCTGAAGGCCAAACACAGCACCAGCGCTTGCTTGAGGATATTACGTGCCTCGGCCAAATAGCCGCCGCCCACCCGCTGCGCCGTCAGCACATTGAAGCCCATAGCCGCCGCATAAGACAATCCCCCGAAAAGCCAGGTGGTGGAGGCCACCAGCCCCACCGCCGCCGATTGAGTCGCACCCAGACGGCCCACCATAGCTGCGTCGATGTATTGCATGATGATAGTGGCGAGCTGAGCCATAATGGCCGGCCAACTGAGCTGCAGCGTCAGGGACATCTGCTGACGGGTAGTCAGCGGTGCACCTGTGCGCAGCTGCGCCAGAGGATCCGTTTTCAAGATCGCACCTCCAAAAGTGTGTTATTTTGATTCTACCATAGAAATGCACTTCCATCAACTCTGCCTGCAGGCTTTTTCGGGCAGTTCATTCATAGCGCAATTATGGCGGCAACAGGATGTCTCATACTGCCTCGTTTCTGCTATTTCCTGCCCGTGCATGGTTGGGCGCTGCGCTTATGAAATAGCTTTATCCCGCCTTGCACCGTCACGGAGCCTGACTCAAGCCATAGCCCAAATGCGGAGAAAAGCAGGCAGACACAGTGGATTGTCCACCGAGCCGAAAACACATGCGAAAGCACCGGAAAATGTTACGCTGCAACGTTTTCCGGCACTCATTATATCTTCACACGTAGGAGGCTGCTGGTTCGTGCCCGGGGATCTCAATGGTTCCTGGGCTTTCTGTATTTTTGTAGACCCAAATTTGTTTGCTGCATGTTAGCAGCCTGGACACGTTATTGCTTTTCGGATTTTTCTTGGTCAGGGAGGGCCCGGCTGCCCTGCAGCAGGGCATTATTGGTACGCGCAATGAGAAATAGGCCCAGTAAAACCATGCCGGAGCCTATGAGACTCATGACATTGACGGGTTCCTTCAGAAAAATGACCCCCAAGAACATCGCACACACCGTGATCAGACTACCCAGGTTGGAAAAAATTGCCATGGGCAACACAGATGCGCTGTAATTTACCAGAATATTGGCAGCCACAGAGCAGAACACGCTGAGAAAAATGGTGGCCATGACAAATTTTCTGCTGTGCAGCGCCGCCGCAAACGGCGCGAGATCTCCCCGGACGCCAACCAGCGCCACCACTGCAAACACCACTGCGCACAATCCGATCACAAAATAGGACCGCTCAAAGGCTGTGAACTCCGCAGCCGCCCCCTTGTTGTAGACCCGATAGAACGCAGCGAACAGGCACGCACCCAGCACCAACAGCACTCCGAGAGGCTGCACGGCCCCCATTCTGGAGCCCGCAATGGTCACCAAAACCACACCGGCAATGGGAAGCAGACACAGCAAAACCTGCTTTGCAGTGGGGTATTCCTTCAAGATCAGCGTTCCCAGACCAATGGCAATAATGGGGACAATGGCCAGCATAACGCCGGAAAAGGTGCTGTTTGAATAATAAATGCCATAGCTTTCGCAAAAAAAATACAACGGCTCCACAACGGAAAGGAGAATCAGCGGCTTGAGCTTCTTCCCGCGCAGATGGAGCTTTTCCCAGCCGAACAGAATCATGAGATTCAGCAGAAGAAAAGCCAGCGCAAACCGCCAGGCAAGCTGCACCATAGGGGAGGACTCATTCTGGGCGATGCGTGTAAAAAGATAGCTGGAGCCCCAAATGACGTTGCCGATCACGCCGGTACAAAGCGCGGCGGCGGCGGCATTTTTCCTGTTCCTGGTTCCCATATCCTATCCTCTTTCCTGCGGTTGATCCCGGTTGAGGCACACACCCGGGCGGCCTTTGACAAGCCCTCTATATGCGGCTGCTGCGATTATTATACCAGCAAATCAGGTATTTGCAACCGCATTGTTTTTAGTTTTCTTACCATCGATTAATAAGGGCGGACACGATTAAAAAGGCTTCCGGTTTCCTGCGAAACCGGAAGCCCTTTTCTCCAGGCAGCCCTGCCTTAAAGGATATCAGGCTCCTTCGGCGCCGCCGCTGAGTGCCCCAGGGCCTGCTGCGCCGCCAGGGCAGCAGCCACGAATCCCTTGAACAGCGGGTGGGGCTTATTGGGACGGCTCTTGAATTCCGGGTGATACTGCACACCCACATAGAAGGGCCTGTCGGACAGCTCCACCGTTTCCACCAGCTGTCCATCGGGGGACAGCCCCGACAGGGTCAGGCCGGCGGCTGCCAGCGCCTCCCGATACTCGTTGTTGAACTCGTAGCGGTGGCGGTGACGCTCGGAAATCTCTCCCACGCCGTAGCAGCGCTCCATGGTCGTGCCCGGGCGGATGAAGCACGGATAGCTGCCCAGGCGCAGCGTGCCGCCCTTATCCACCGCATCACTTTGGCCGGGCATATAATCGATAACCTTGTGCAGCCCCTCCGGAGCAAACTCGCCGGAGTTGGCATCTGCGATGCCCAGCACATGGCGGGCATATTCGATCACTGCCACCTGCATGCCCAGGCAGATGCCGAAATAGGGGATGTTCTTTTCCCGGGCATACTGGGCTGCCAGGATCATCCCCTCAATGCCGCGGCTGCCGAAGCCGCCGGGCACCAGGATGCCATCCAGACCGGCGAGAGTGGATTCCACCGTTTCTGCCGTGACCAGCTCGGAATCGATCCAGCGGATGCTGACCTTGGCATCCAGGAAAAAGCCCGCGTGGCGCAGCGCCTCTGCCACTGACAGATAGGCATCGTGAAGCTGCACATATTTCCCCACAAGGCCAATGGTCACGGACTTGCTGCGGTTTTTGATGGCGGAGACCATGGCCCGCCACTCCCGCAGGTCCGGCTCCGGCACAGGCAGGTGCAGCTCCCGACAGACCACGGAGGACAGGCCCCGCTCCTCCAGATACAGCGGCGCCTCATAGAGAATTGGGAGGGTTAGATTTTCGATGACGCAATCCGGCTTCACATTGCAGAAGTCTGCCACCTTGTGGAAGATACCGCTGTCCTCAATGGGCTCGTCGCAGCGTAGGACGATAATATTCGGCGTGATGCCCATGCCCTGCAGCTCCTTAACTGAGTGCTGGGTGGGCTTGGACTTGTGCTCGCCGGAGGCCCTGAGATAGGGCACCAGTGTGACATGGATGTACAGGGAATTGTTCCGCCCCACCTCCAGGCCCACCTGCCGGATGGCCTCGATAAAGGGCTGGCTCTCGATATCACCGATGGTGCCGCCGATCTCGGTGATGACCACATCCGCACTTGTCCGCTCTCCAACCCGATAAATGAAGCGCTTGATCTCATCTGTGATATGGGGAATGGTCTGCACGGTGCTGCCCAGGTACTCTCCTCGCCGCTCCTTGGCGATGACATTGGAGTAGACCTTGCCGGTGGTCAGGTTGGAGTATTTGTTCAGGTCCTCGTCAATGAACCGCTCATAATGTCCCAGATCCAGATCCGTCTCCGCGCCGTCCTCTGTGACATAGACCTCGCCGTGCTGATAGGGGCTCATGGTCCCGGGATCCACGTTGATATAGGGATCCAGCTTCTGCGCCGCCACCTTCAAGCCCCGCGCCTTCAGCAGCCGACCCAGGGAAGCTGCCGTGATCCCCTTGCCCAGACCGGACACCACGCCGCCGGTCACAAAAATGAACTTTGTCATATGCCATCCTCCCGCAAAATAAAAAGAGACGCCCGCCAGGGGGCAGAAACCCCTTGGCGAACGCCTTTGTTCAACAGCGGATATTATACAGCACGGACTATGCCTTGTCAATTCCGAAAAAGGATTTTTTTCAGATTCGGCACTCCCCGGCTACTTGTAGGTTTTGATAATGTTTTCAGCTGCCTCCCGCTTGGAGATACGCAGGTCCATGGCCTGCTTTTCTATATACCGGTGCGCCTCCGCCTCCGTCATGCGCAGGCACTCGATGAGCAGCCATTTTGCCCGGTTCACTAGGCGGATCTCCTTAATCTTTTCCTCCACGGTGGCCTGCTTTTCCTGCATCCGGCGCATTCGCTCCCTGGTGGCGCACAAAATCCGCAGATTCTGGGCCACCATCTGCCGGCTGGTGGGCTTGGACAGGGCGATGACTCCGTAGCCCACCACCTTAGCGTATACGTCGTTATAATGGTCGTTTTTCACCAGCAGCAGGACGCCGGCGCCGCTGGTGCTGCAGATGTCGATGGCCAGCTGCATGCCGAAATCATCCGGCAGCGGCGTGTTAATGAGCACAATGTCAAACTCCGTGTCGGCCAGCCGCCTGCGGGCCTGACCGACGCTGCCAACCGTGGACACCGGCCAATAATCGGTCATGGGGAGCAGCGGCATGACGCTGTTTGTGAAGCTATCCGATGCGGATACGATCAGCACACTGTATGTTTTCTCCTGGAATACCACACGCGCCCCCTCCCTTCGCCATACAGATCATAAGCGGTTCATCTGCCGCTAAAAGCGCTGAGTACGGAGTCCGGCAGATGCTCCCGGACGAACGCACTGGTGGCGGCCAGGGCAGCGGCCTCCTCCAGAGAGCCCGGGAGTGCCTGCAGGGTTTGCAATATCTCCGCCGGGGCGGTATAGAGGTTGATGTCTGACGCGGGTGGAAGGACCAGGCCCTTTTCAATGCCGTAGAGCCCGGCGTAAATTAACAGGGCATAGGCCAGGTAGGGGTTCGCCGTCACATCTGCCGAGCGAAGCTCCGCCCGGCGCTGCTCCCCAACGGCGGCAGGCACGCGAATCAGCTGGGAGCGATTCTCGTCCGACCAGGTCACATACCGGGGGGCCTTATCGTGACCCAGGCGGCGATAGGATTCCTCACAGGGATTTAAAAACAGTGTGATCTCCGCACATTTTTCCAGGATTCCCGCCATAACGGCAGGCAGCAGATCCCTTCCCCCGTCTCCCTTGGCAGAGATGTTGATGTGCATGCCGCTGCCGTCCCAATCGGGAAGGGGCTTGGGCATAAAGCTGGCGCACAGGCCATTCTGTGCGGCCACCATGCGGACCACCGCCTGAAAGGTGATGGCGTTGTCTGCCGCCGTCAGCGGGTCAGAATACCGAAAATCGATCTCGTTCTGTCCCGGCCCGCTCTCGTGGTGGGAGCTCTCAGGCTGTATCCCCATCTGCTCCAGCATCAGGCATATCTCCCGGCGGATGTACTCCCCCTTATCGTCGGGAACAATGTCCATATACCCGGCCCGGTCGTGGGGGAGGGTGGTGGCCTGGCCGAGCTCGTCGATCTTGAACAGGTAGAACTCCATCTCCGCGCCAAAGGCAAACTCATACCCCTTGGCAGCGGCCTGGGCCACGGCGGTTTTCAGAATACTCCTGGTGTCCCGCTCAAAGGCGCGCCCGTCGGGGTAGAACACATCGCAGAACATCCGCACCACCTTGCCCTGTTCCTGCCGCCAGGGAAGCTGGATCAGCGTGGAGGGGTCCGGCCGCAGCAGCAGGTCAGAGCGGACCTCGCCGCCGAAGCCATCAATGGCGGAGGCATCAATGGCAATGCCGTAGGCAAAGGCCCGCGGAAGCTCGCTGGGCATAATAACAACGTTATGTTGTTTTCCATAGACATTGCAGAAGGCCAGCCGGATAAACTGGACCTCCTCCTGCTGCACGAACTCAATGACCTCCCTGGACGTATACTTCACAAGTTCACCTGCTTTCCTTCAATTTGTGACATAAAGCTGCTTATATGGGTTGCTGCTGTTGGGCGTGATGAGGGTAAAGGGCTGCTGCACAAGCTTATCACAATCGCCGCCGAACAGCTCGCAAAACGTGTGCAGATAGGTCCATATTCCGTCCAGATCCTTATGGGACGCCGGGCGGGCGATGACCTGCTTAGGCAGCAGGATGTTCTTGCAATCGGAGCGCAGGAACAGCTTTCCGCCGTGCATGCCCGTGCAGGGGAAATTGCTGACGATGGGGCGGGCGCTCTCAGTCAGGCCCAAAACCACAATGACGCCGCCGGCCTGGTATTCGCCGAGAAAGCTCCCAGCCTTGCCACCGATGACCATAACGGGGAGCTTATCACCATAGGCCTTCATATGGATGCCGGCCCGATAACCGGCGTTCCCCTGGACATAGAGCTCGCCGCCCCGCATGGCATAGCCCGCCGCATCACCGATGCTGCCGCGGACAACGATCCGCCCGGCGTTCATGGTGTCACCCACAGCATCCTGGGCGTTTCCGCACACCTCAATGCTGGCTCCGTTTAAATAGGCGCCCAGGGCGTTTCCCGGGGTTCCCGACAGGATAAGCTTGCCGCGCTCCAATCCTGCGCCGATGAATCTCTGCCCGGAGCAGCCGGTGACGGCGGCATCTCCGGCGCAATCCCGGATGGCCGCGTTCAGTTGTCGGAAATCCAGCATAGACGCATCTATATTAGTCATTATAACACACCTCCGCGTATTTTGTATATGGTATGTGGAATTTATTCTCCGGCGTGGGCAATACCGAGAATCTCCAGCTCACGGTCCGTCATGCCGACGCCCCGAAGCATCAGACGATTTCCCTTCAGAGCCTCGATGGAGTTGATGCCCATGCCGCCCATCATCTCCTTGATCTCATGCTTCCAGGCGGTCAGCAGGTTCACGAGGCGGGTCTTGCCGGCCTCAATATCCAGCCGCTTCACCAGCTCCGGATTCTGGGTGGCAATGCCCCAGCTGCATCGCCCTGTTTGGCAGGTTCTGCACAGGTGGCAGCCCAGGGCCAGCAGGGCGGCGGTGCCGATATAGCAGGCATCCGCCCCCAGGGCAACGGCCTTGACCACATCGGCGGAGGAGCGGATGCTTCCGCTGACGATCAGCGAAACATGATTCCGGATGCCCTCATCCCGCAGGCGCTGGTCCACAGAGGCCAGGGCCAACTCAATGGGAATGCCCACCGTGTCCCGGATACGGGTGGGCGCCGCGCCGGTGCCGCCCCGGAAACCGTCTATGGCGATAATGTCCGCGCCGCTGCGGGCAATGCCGCTGGCAATGGCGGCAATATTGTGTACTGCTGCCACCTTTACGATAACGGGCTTTTTATAATCCGTGGCTTCCTTCAGGGAGTACACCAGCTGGCGCAGATCCTCAATGGAGTAAATATCATGGTGCGGGGCAGGGGATATGGCGTCCGTCCCCTCCGGCACCATGCGGGTGCGGGAGACATCTCCAACGATTTTCGCCCCGGGCAGATGGCCGCCGATGCCGGGCTTGGCCCCCTGGCCCATCTTGATCTCGATGGCGGCGCCGGCCTCCAGGTATTGCTTGTGTACGCCGAAGCGTCCGGAAGCCACCTGGACGATGGTGTTTTCACCGTATGCATAAAAATCCTCATGCAAACCGCCCTCACCGGTGTTATAGCAGATACCCAGCTCCCGGGCCGCACGGGCCAAACAGGCGTGGGCGTTGTAGCTGATGGATCCATAGCTCATGGCGGAGAACATCACCGGCATGGACAACTCGATCTGCGGGGGCAGGTGGCAGATCAGCTCCCCGTTTTCATCCCGGCGGATGCCATCGGGCTTTCTGCCTAAAAATACCCGGGTCTCCATGGGCTCCCGCAGGGGGTCTACCGGTGGGTTGGTCACCTGGGAGGCATTGACCAGGATCCTGTCCCAATAAACCGGGTAGCGCTGAGGATTTCCCATGGAGGACAGCAGCACGCCGCCGCTGCTGGCCTGCTTATAGATCTCCTGGATGGTGTCCGGCGACCAGTTGGCATTTTCCCGGAAGGCGCAATCACTTTTCCGGATCTTCAATGCATGGGTGGGGCAAAAGCAAACACAGCGCTGGCAGTCCACACACCGGCTCTCGTCAGCAAGCATACATTTCTTTTCCTTGTCGAAGCGATGTACCCCGTTGGCGCACTGCTTTTCGCACAGACGGCAGCTTATGCACCGGGCCGGGTCGCGGACAACCTCAAATGGCGGATAAATATAGTCGATACCCATTAGAATCTCCCCTCCTTTACGCGGACGATCACGGGTTCTCCCCCGGCAGGCGCATAGATGTTTTCCACATTGGGCTCCATAGCTCGCATGGCTGCCTCCTCGCTGGCGATGAACACCTTGTCATCCTTTTCACCCACCACCATGCTGCGGAGCTTCAGCCGGTCATTGAGGGCCATGAGTCCGCCCTCAAAGCCCAGTACAATGGAGAACGGCCCTGTTATAAGCAGGCTGGAGAATACCTTGCGGAGATACCGCAGCTTCTCCTGCTCCTGAGGCGGCTTCCTGTCAATGGTGCTCCAGAAGGGGGCGGCGATCACCGAGGCCAACTCCTCCAGGGTCAGCTTCTGCTTTCGCAGCAGATAGTCCGCTATATAGGTGATGACCTCTGTATCCGTCTGCAGAGTACATTTATAACCGAACATCTCCATGAAACGGCGGTTGGTGTCGTAGGAGGATATTTCACCATTGTGAACAATGGAGTAATTCAGCAGGGCAAAGGGGTGGGCGCCGCCCCACCAGCCGGGGGTATTGGTGGGATAGCGGCCATGGGCCGTCCAGCTGTAGGCCTCGTATTCCTCCAGGCGGTAAAAATATCCCACGTCCTCTGGATATCCCACGGCCTTGAATACGCCCATGTTTTTTCCGCAGGAAAACACATACGCACCTTTTATCCGCGTGTTGATGGCCATTACGGCCCGGGTCACGCACTCCTCCTCGTCGATCTGCATGGACGCCAGGGTGCTGCGCAGGGGCGAAACAAAGAATCGCCAGATCAGCGGCTCATTGGTGATGGCCGGAGTGGTACGGATGGGGATGCGCTCTAAGTGAACGATCTCCATGGTTTCCCGTAAAAATGCCTCGCAGCTTTTGCGGGCGGCCCGATCCTCCAGAAACATGTGCAGAGCGAAGAAGTCCTTATACTCCGGGTAGATCCCGTAAGCCGCGAAGCCGCCCCCCAGGCCGTTGGAGCGGTCGTGCATGGGCTTCATGCTCTCTATTATTTTTTCTCCCGACATTCGCTGACCGTCTCTTGAGATGACTGCAGAAATGGCACAGCCCGATGGAATCCGAATCTGACCTTCCAGTTTGCTCATATTACCAACTCCTAAATATAGAAAAACCGACCGCGTTTTGCAGGATAATAATATACATCCTGCAGAACACCGTCGTTCAAACGTAGTATATACCTAATTTTTGCATTTTTCAATCCGGCATATTGCAAGAAATTGATTTGTGATTTGTTTGACAATCCGGCGATTTGCGCAAAAATAGAAAAAATACGTTTTTTGTGATTGACATTTGAAATCGCCGGGTGTATATTCGGCCATGTGATGAGACACTGGCGTCTCGGAAGGGGATATTCCCGCCCGGACGCAGTGTCTCCTTTTTTATTTTCACAGAAAGGAATAAACTGCTATGTCGACTGTACCGGAATACTTTGGAAGCTTGGTTTTTGATACCCGGGTGATGAAGGCCCGTCTATCCGCGGATGTATACCGCTCTCTGAAGCACACCATCCAAAAGGGCGCAAAGCTCGACCCGTCCGTGGCCAACGCCGTAGCCGCAGCCATGAAGGACTGGGCAGTCGAGAACGGCGCCACCCATTTCACCCACTGGTTCCAGCCCATGACCGGGATCACGGCGGAGAAGCACGACAGCTTCATCTCCCCCGCCCCGGACGGCGGCGTGATTATGGAATTCTCCGGCAAGGAGCTCATCAAGGGCGAGCCGGATGCCTCCTCCTTCCCCTCCGGCGGCCTGCGCGCCACCTTTGAGGCCCGGGGCTACACCGCCTGGGATCCCACCAGCTACGCCTTTATTAAGGGCAAGACCCTATGCATCCCCACCGCCTTCTGCTCTTATGGAGGAGAGGCCTTGGACAAGAAAACGCCCCTGCTGCGCAGCATGGAGGCGCTGAACATCCAGGCCTTGCGCATCCTGAAGCTGTTCGGCAACGACAGCGTCAAGCGCGTGCTTCCGTCCGCAGGCGCAGAACAGGAGTATTTCCTCATCGATAAGGATATGTATGACAAGCGCCACGACCTGATCTACACCGGCAGGACCCTGTTCGGTGCCAAGCCCCCCAAGGGCCAAGAGCTGGACGACCACTACTTCGGCGCCATCAAGCCCCGAGTGGCGGCCTATATGGAGGAGCTGAACCGGGAGCTGTGGAAGCTGGGGATCCTGGCCAAAACGGAGCATAATGAGGTAGCCCCCGCACAGCACGAGCTGGCACCCATCTATACCACCACCAACATCGCCACCGATCAGAACCAGCTGACCATGGAGATCATGCAGAAGGTTGCTGCTAAGCATGGCCTGGTGTGTCTGCTCCACGAAAAGCCCTTTGCCGGGGTCAACGGCAGCGGCAAGCACAACAACTGGTCCCTCTCCACCGATACCGGCGTCAACCTGCTCTCTCCGGGCGAGACGCCCTATGAAAATGCCCAGTTCCTGCTGTTCTTGGCAGCTGTCATCCAGGCGGTGGATAATTACCAGGGCCTTTTGCGGGCTGCTGTGGCCACCGCCGGCAATGACCACCGCCTTGGTGCCAACGAAGCGCCCCCTGCCGTGGTCTCCGTCTTTCTGGGGGATGAGCTGACGGCCATTCTGGAGGCCATTGAAACGGATACCGCCTACTCCGGTGTGGAGAAGAAGAAGCTGAAGCTGGGTGCCGACGTGCTGCCGCGCTTCTTCCGGGATACTACGGACCGCAACCGCACCTCGCCCTTTGCCTTCACCGGCAATAAATTCGAGTTCCGCATGCTGGGCTCCAGCAATTCCATCGCCTGCGCCAACATCATGCTGAATACCGCCGTGGCCGAGTCCCTGCGGCTGTTTGCAGACGAGCTGGAGGGCGCCGCCGACCTAAGTGCGGCCCTGCACGATCTGATCCAGCGCACCATCAGGGAGCACAAGCGTATCATCTTCAACGGCAACGGCTACGACGATGCCTGGATTGAGGAGGCTACGAAAAACCGCGGCCTGCTGAACCTGCGGACCACCCCGGACGCCATCCCCATGCTGATCCAGAAGGACAACCTGGACATGCTGGTGCGCCACAAGGTCTATACGGAGTCCGAGCTGCGCTCCCGCTATGAGATCCAACTGGAAAACTACTGCAAGACCGTCCGCATTGAGGCGCTGGCCATGGTGGATATATCCAGGAAGGAGATCCTGCCGGCCGTGGAGAGCTATGTTTCGGGCCTGGCCTCTGCCGTTGGCGCCAAGAAGGCCATCGATGCGGAGCTTCCCTGGGGCTATGAGAAAAAGCAGCTGCGCAGGCTGGCCTCCCTGGTGGACGCCATAGATGACCGGGTGGACGCCCTGGAGGAAAAGCTGATCCGGCTGGATACCCTGTCCGGCTCTATGGAGGAAGCGTCCTTCATCCGGGATGAGCTTCTCCCCGGAATGGGTGCATTGCGTGCCGCCGCCGACGAGGCCGAGACCCAGACCGCAGCCAGCTACTGGCCCTTCCCCACCTACGGCGATCTGCTGTTCGGGGTCAGATAAATACACAGTCGATAATTCCTTTGAAATTATTTACAAGCCAAGGCATCCGGGCAGGAACACTGCCCGGATGCCTCAGCGTATCAAAAAAGCCTCGCAGAGTTTGCCGCCCGCAGGCGGCAAAGAAATAAAATCATTTTCTCTCGCGACATGTGCGTGAGAGAAAATACAGCTCAGGCTGCCAGTGTGGAATTTGTCCGTCTGCGACGGACAAATTATGCGCGCAGCAGACTGCAATCCTTTTGTCGGAAAAACCCGGAGGGTTTTTCGACAGTCTCAGGCATCCGGGCAGGAACACTGCCCGGATGCCTTTTTGCCTGCACGCCCGGAGATCGGATGCCGGTGTAGATTTTTTCCAAATTACGGAGGGAAAAGTCGTGGGTTTTTCTGCCGGTTCGTGTATAATGGGATAGAAAGAAAAATTGAGAGGGGGAGAGGGCTTGGAACAGGAGATGATCCGGCGGCTGCTGGCGCGGGAGGAAGCAGGAATGGCCGATCTGCTGCTGCACTATGGGCCGCTGATGCGCTACATCATCGCGCCTATTTTGCCGAACCCCCAGGATCGGGAGGACTGCCTCTCCGAGGTGACGCTGCGGGTGTGGGAGAAAATTGAGCAGTATGACCGAAAGCGCGGCAGCTGGAACGCCTGGCTGACGGCTATTACCCGCAACACGGCTCTGAACCACGCCCGGAAGGCCCTGGGCAGCAGCGCAGAGGAGCTGCCGGAGGACACCCCGGCGGCGGGACATACCCCCGAGGAGGCGGTGCTGCAAAGGGAGCGGCAGGAGGCCGTGCGGGATGCCCTGGAGCGCCTTCCCTACCGGGACCGGATCCTGTTTTACCGAAAATACTATTACATGCAGCCCACGGCGCAGATCGCCGCCGAGCTGGGCATGACAGAGCGGGCCGTAGAAGGGAAGCTTTACCGGCTGAAAAAGCAGCTGCGCAAAATGCTGGGAGGTGAAGGCCATGCGCAATGAGGGTTGGCGCCACGCAGACGATATTGACCTCAGAACCGTTTTCTCCGAGAGCTTTTCCGCCCTGCCGCCGGAGGAGGTGGTGAGAGACGTGACCCCTTGGAAGCGGGCCATGAGCCGGGTGCTCATCGGTATGGTGCTGTGTACTATCACTCTGAACTTTTGGTATCTGAATTACATTCTGCCTGCCGTGGGCATGGTGCTGTGGCTGCTGGGCCTGCGGGCCCTGCGGCGGGAAAACGGGTATTTCACCGCTTGCTTTGTGCTGATCCTCCTGCGGTGCGCGTGCTTCTTCCCGACACTGATCCTGAACACATTCGCCTGCCGGGACGATTTCATTCCCGAGCGTGTCACCACCTCTCTGACTCAGGTCTCCGTTGCGGTGCAGCTGTTGGGCCTATTCTGCCTGTGGCTGGGGCTGCGGGCGGTGCAGCGGAAGGCGGGCCTGCCGCCCCGGGCGGGAGGCGTTCTGGCGCTGATGCTGTGGTATGGAGTGGTGTATTTGTTGGTCCTGATACAGTATCCCGGGATGATCCTGCCGCTGATCCTGTTAGCTGCTTTCATTTTCATCCTGCGCAGTATCTGCAAAACTACTAAGGCCCTGAGCGAGGCCGGGTACACCATGCACCCGGCGCCGGTGAAGGTGCCGGACCTGTGGCTGGTGCTGATTTTGGCCGCCGTGCTGGTGCTGGGCTGCGCCGCCGGGTACCTCTTCGGCGCCCAGCACTCCATGGACTGGCAGCCCCTGGAGGAGACCCGGTCGGCGGAAACGGCAGAGATCAAGGCCCACCTTTTAGACCTGGGCTTCCCGGAGGTTATCCTAAACGACCTGGCCGAGGAAGATCTGGCCGCCTGCGCCGGGGCTCTGCGGGTGGATGCGGAGAGCGAGGTTTACAGCCCCACCCTGGAAAACGAGAAAGTCTCTGCCGGCAAGCGCCTGCGTATCACCGACATTGCCGTGCAGATACCCGGTGAGAAGGATACTTGGATCATCCTCCACCATTTCCTCTGGGAGAGAGGCCCCCTATTCTTCGGCACGGATGCCCTGCAAGTCTGGCCTATGTACCAGCTCAAATCCGGAGGCTGGGCCAAGGGCGGCGACATCACCGGGCGGCTGCTCTATGACCGGGACGGTCAGACCTACACTGCGCCCTATTACTTCCTGGGAGAGGCCCGCGCTGCGGACACGGGCTTCCTGTCCCTGGGCACAGCGCGGACGGACATTTACGCCGGGTTCTCCCTGCCCCGGGAGGGTGAAAACCGCCGCGGGTATCTGACCTATACCATGTTCAATACAGAGAGCGGTTATTCCATCATCAGCTACTTCAACTACACCCACCAGCACACCTGGTTCCAGTATCCCGCCACCACAGCCCTAAAGGCGCAGATGAGCTCTCGCGCCTCCAACTATATGGACCCCTTTGCAAGGGAAATGACCCAGTTTTGGTTTACCCCATCTTCGGAGCATTTACAGTGGCCGGATTAAGAAAATCCACGAAAAAAAGCCAAGCCCCCGGGCTTGGCTTTTTTCTTAGCTCCACCGGCACCCGGGCCGGGCGCAGGGATAGTGGGCTTGACAACCGCGCGGCTTTACTCTACAATACAGCCAAGCTCCTGACGCCAAAAGTCCTTCTTGCGGCGGAAGATGCGCCATAGAGAAAGTTGCCCGCCTCCGGCGGGTCTTGTGGCCGTGTCGCAGAGCGATGCGGCTTTTTTGCCGCGAAAATCCATCCGGGAGGTATCACATGGAAACAAGAGTCGCCCTCATCGGCATCATTGTGGAGAAGGAGTCATCGGTGGCCCAGCTGAACGAGCTGCTGCACCAGTACGGCCGCTACATCATCGGCCGCATGGGCCTGCCCTACCGGGAAAAGGGCGTGAACATCATCTCCGTGGTGCTGGACGCGCCCCAGGACGCTATCTCCGCCCTCAGCGGCAAGATCGGCCGGCTGGAGGGAGTCAGCGCCAAGACCCAGTATTCCCATGTCATCACCCCCGCAGAAAACTGAAACAAAGGAAAGGAGTCCCACTATGAAAAAGATCACTTCCCTGCTCCTGGCCCTGGTCATGGCATTGAGCCTGGCCGCCTGCGCCGTGCAGCCCCGCCAGGAGGAATATCAATCTGTGAACATTCGCTTAGGCGGCCTGAAGGGCCCCACCTCCATGGGCATGGCCAAGCTGCTGGATGACGCCGAAAACGGCCTCACCGCCAACACCTATGAGTTCACCATGGCCGCCTCCGCCAACGAGCTGACCCCGAAGCTCATCCAGGGCGAGCTGGACATCCTGGCCGTGCCCGCCAATGTGGGGGCCATTCTCTATAACCAGACCCAAGGCCAGGTGGAGCTTGTTGCCGCCAGCACCCTGGGCGTGCTGTACATTGTGGAAAAGGGCGGCCAGACCGTGACAGATGTGAAGTCCCTGGCCGGCAAGACCATTTATGCCACCGGCAAGGGCGCCACCCCTGAATACGCCTTGACCTATCTGCTGGCGCAGAACGGCCTGACCCTTGGGAAGGACGTCACCGTGGAGTGGAAGAGTGAGCCCACGGAGATCGTAGCCCTTATGGCCCAGGAGGATCATGCCATTGCCATGCTGCCCCAGCCCTTTGTCACCGTGGCCCAGGGCCAGCTGGAGGGCCTGCAGGTGGCTATGGACCTGTCCGCCCAGTGGGATAAGCTGGGCGTTGACAGCCGCCTGGTCACAGCGGGCCTGCTGGTGCGCAAGGCCTTTGCCGACGAGCATCCCGAGGCTGTGGCTAAGTTCCTGGAGGAGTACGCCGCCAGCACCGACTACGCCAACACCCACGCCGCCGAGACCGCCGTTTTAGTGGAGAAGCTGGGCATCGTGAAGGCCGCTGTGGCAGAGAAGGCCCTGCCCGGGTGCAACCTGGTGTGCATCACCGGCCAGGAGATGAAAACCGCAGTAAGCGGCTACCTGCAGACCCTGTATGACCTGAAGCCCGAGGCCGTAGGCGGCGCCATGCCCACGGACGGCTTCTATTGGCTGGGCGCATGAATCGGGAACGCTGGCAGCAGCTCTTGGCTGCGGCGCTGGCCCTGGCCGTATGGCAGGGGGCGGCCATGCTGGTCCACGCCCCCATCCTGCTGCCCTCACCCCTCCGGGTGGCGGACCGGCTGGGTGCGCTGCTGGTCACGTTGGATTTTTGGAGCACCGTCGGCTTTAGCCTGCTGCGTATTGCCGGAGGCTTTCTGCTGGCGTTGGCGGCGGCCACGGTGCTGGCCTTCGGGGCAGGCCGGTTTTCCCTGCTGGAAATTTTGCTTCGGCCCTATGTGCTGGCCATTAAGTCCGTGCCGGTGGCATCGTTCATTATTCTGGCGCTCATATGGCTGCGAACCTCTCAGCTGTCGCTGTTTATCTCATTTCTTATGGTTTTCCCGGTGCTGTACACCAATGTGCTGACAGGTATCCGCGGCGCAGACGGGCAGCTATTGGAGATGGCGCGGGTGTTCCGAGTTCCCTGGAAACGACGTGTGCGGATGATCTATCTGCCGGCGGTGGAGCCGTTTTTGCTGGCAGGCTGCGCCACATCCCTGGGCATGAGCTGGAAGGCCGGGGTGGCGGCGGAGGTTATCGGCGTGGTGAGCGGCTCCCTGGGGGAGCGGCTGTATGATGCGAAAATCTACCTGATGACCGCGGACCTGCTGGCCTGGACAGTGGTTATTGTGGCCCTGAGTGCCGGGTTTGAAAAGCTGGTTTTGTGGCTGCTGCGGCATATTCTTCGCCGGATAGGAGGTGTGCCGGCATGAAAATTCAGCAGCTGTGCAAATCCTTTGACGGCAGGGTGGTTTTGGATCATGTGTCTCTGACTTTGGAGAGCGGTGAGACGGCCTGCCTTATGGCCCCCTCGGGCCGGGGCAAGACCACCCTGCTGCGATGCATCGCCGGATTGGAGCGGCCCGACAGCGGCCAAATTACGGACCTTCCGGAGCGGATAGGCTATGTGTTTCAGGAGGACCGTCTGTGCGACGGATTTTCCGCAGTGGACAATATCCGTCTGGTCACGGGCCGGGCCATGGATGAGGGCGAGATTTGCCGACACTTGAAAGAGCTGGGCCTGGCGGACAGCCTGGGTCAGCCGGTCCGGGAGCTCTCCGGCGGCATGCGGCGGCGAGTGTCCATCGGCAGGGCGGTGTGCTTTGGCGCCGGGCTTCTGCTGCTGGACGAGCCCTTCAATGGCCTGGATGACGCGACTCGACAGCAGACGGCGGACTACATCCTGCGGCATCGGGGCGGAGCCGCCATTCTATGCGTGACCCACGACCGCGAGGATGCCGCCGCCCTGGGCGGCGCGGAGATCATGGCATTTTGATCTTTGGCTTTTAGCGATAAAGAGCCCTCCGGGAGCGCATTTTGCACTCTCCCGGAGGGCTTTCATTTTTGCATAGCATGAGGTTGTTTAATAGGTGCGTGGGAGCAGCGCAATGTGGGTGCCCACATTGTATAGAAAATTGTTTTGCAGCTTTACTCCAGCGGCTCGCCCAGGGATTCCAGGCGGTCAATAATCTCGTCAGCCAAATCCTCCAGGGCTTCATGCTCCTCCGCCCAATCCACAAATTCCTCGCTGGTCTCATCCTCCGGCTCGTCCTCGTTCAGGGTCTCCAGCTCGCAGCGGACGTCACTCAAATATGCCCGGAGTTCCTCCGGATCCATGGTGGCCGGGTCCCGATACAGATCCATATCCATCCCCTCCTTGTGTTTCTTTTCCCCGATTTTGCCATATTCGCAGCGAAAATGCAAGCCCTCTGTATTGCCGTAGGCATCGCAGCCGGCATGCAGCCTATTCTCGGCTATAACTATGGCGGCGGACAATTTAAACGAGTCAGGAAGGCATGGGCGAGCTTATGGACATCCTAAAAATCGTCAATGAGAAAGCCTATAACAGCGACCAAAAAACTAACCTAATGTGCTGCTACTAACACGTTACTAACAACGTCATTTTTGGCAAAAATAAAAAAGTCCAGCAAACCATTCTTTATACATGATTTGTGTACATATGGTCGTTATCACCACCACGACTATCACAGACAGCAGATATAAGGCGGCTCAAGCGTATGGGGCGGCGAAGGTTGCGCAAATCAGGGGAATGGACAGGGGCTGCTTGCTTTCGCCTGACAGCAGTATCCGTGGCAACTCCACCATGCCTCACTGATTCGGAAAGGCCAGCCTTCCCGCAACATGGGTGGTGTCCTTCACCTGAGGCAGATAGATGCGGCGAAAGAGCGTCCAATCTCCAGTGCCATTCGGTGATGTGGCCTCGCTTTGCTCCCGGCTAATGTACTGCATGGCAAGAGCCAGCAAGCAGTATCTCCACCGGAGAAAAATGCAGTAGTACGACGGTAAGGCGAGTCAGTCCAAGTACCCGCGCATCAGATGGTTGGAGCAGTATCGTCTACACCAATAGCAGCGTCAGCAAGTAGCACAGCAGATATGCCGTGTTTCGCATCCGCCCCTGTCGGCGAGCCATGCCGCAATTCACTATCAAAACCCCTTTCGCAAAACTTATATTCCACATATGTTGTCACAGATGGGAAACGATGTAGGATTTAGATACAGAACGAAATAGGCTAAGAATTTCTACACGATCACATACCCCACCTGTTCAAGGCGCGTTTCTCTAAGCCCATGCTCTTTACACAGATATGCCGTATCTCGATAAACAACGATTGCGCAAATCAAATAAATTCTCTGCATCTTGGCAATGTATCCGATCACATTTGTATAACCCATCAGGGCGCAGCGATGAATGCTATACAAGTACGCCTGCATTCCAGCACTGTAGCAATCATCATAACACCCTTGCCCCGGATAGATGCGGCATCGACGCAATGCCCGCCGGAGCTGTTTGTCTTGAGAATCATCAAACGGAAACCGGAGCAAAAGTGCCTCGACCTTCTCCGGGCATGTTTTGCTCACTCGCTCCATAGAACGATAGCTGTATTCGTTGATGGTCTTTTCGTAGTAACTGTATGGGCGCTTCTGTCGTTTCGGCTCCACCGTCATGATCACTGTCTCTCTTTCGTATCCGCGTTGGTCGTCGAATTCTCTTATTTTTAAGTATATACTCTATACAGGGGTAATTGCAAGCAATCCACCTTTCAAAAGCAACAACATCGTAAGCAAAATCAGGTTAAAGGTCTGTGCTGATACATGAACCAACTAAACTCTGCACACATTTACTAACTTCTTGCCTACCGCAGCAAAATGTGCTATTATAAAATACAACGCTGTTGTGTGTTGTAAACTTCGGCGGCGTAGATACGAGAACGAATGCCCTGCCGAAAGGCAGGGCATTTTTTCCGCGGAAATTTTGACCAGTATAATTGGGGGTGATTCTATGAAGAAGTCACTAATCAGGTGGTCGTTGGTGGTAATATTAGCACTGTTGGCTGTTATTGGCGGCCCTATCACAATAAACGAGTGCTATAAAGGCGACAGTGGATATATAACAATCTGGAGTGCTGCCGATACATTTTCGTATTATGGTACGGTTTTGGGCGTGCTTGTGGCGGCTACAACAATGGCTGTGACGATCTTCTTTAACCGGAAACAGCTTCAACGAGAAAGATTTCTCCAGCTCAAAGGCCAGACGTTCGAAGCTATCAATGTAGAAATGCAGAAAAGAGCTAACAGTCTTTTGGACTTTAAAGGTAAATTTGAAGACAAGACTTAAGCGCCGGCAAAATGCTAATATAATTGCCAATTGAATATGTCGTGCAAAAAACGAAGTAAAGCAAACACGAAACGGCAAGTGAAATGCAGTGTACTAAGATTGGATGGTGCAGTACGATGAGTATTACAGTTAGAGATTGCTTGAAACTTCCGTCTTTGCGGAATGCAGAGGTACTGGCAGGACACGCAGGGTTAGACCAATACGTTTCTACCGTATCCGTGTTGGAGTATGCCAAAACATTTGCTATGGCCAACCCCCTCTTTTTGGGGAACGAGATTATTCTGACTGCGTTTATTTCAATCAAAGATGATGTGGACGCGCAATGCGAGGCCATTCGCAGGCTCCATGCGGTGGGCGAGGCGGCCATCGTTCTTTACTATGTGGACTACTACATGGAAAATGTAGACCAAAAGCTCGTTCAGGTTGCAAACGAGCTGGATTTTCCACTCATTGTTATGCCCCGCAACGACTACTCGCTGCGTTATAGCGATGTTATCACAGAGGTCCTGATGCACATCTTCCGAGATCAGCAGAATGAGACCCGCTTTGCCGCCCAACTGCTGCGGCAGATTTCCATGATGCGAGAGCAGCAGCGCAGTATCAGCGGCATCCTGCGGCTGCTAAGCGACCGATGCCAATATACATTTTTGTTGGTTGACGAAGACGGAAGGGATTGTGGCTTTGCGCCTTGGCCGATGTCTATAAACGAGGAGTTCCGTAACAGCGTGTACGACCACATAGACGAGTCTGATGATTTTCCCGTCACCTTCCTTTGGAAAGACTGCAATTATGTAATATGCAAAAACTCTTTTGCTACGAAAATGAAAAGCCGCTTCACTTTATTCTCTATCATGGCAGCGGGGACAACCGAGGACACAAAGCTCTTGCAGGCATCGGAGGTGCTGCAGTCATCATACGACATTTGGGATGACGATCTGCGGAAAAAAACGCAGGATGATCTTGTTCGTATGGTTCTGGTCGAGCCCACCGAGGAAGTATATCGGTTTGCGAATTCCATGCGTTTGGACCTCCATCCGCTGCGCATCATGTGGGTCATCTGCCCTTCGCCGGCAGAAAAGTATACCTATGGCAGCGCGGATAGGGCAAATATCAAATACGAAATCAAAAAGCATCTGCGGGCAAACAGAAAAACAGGAATCGTTGACACCTTCGACAACAGCGTGGTGGCTTTCATGAATGACGACAAGTATTTGGAGTTTGACAAGGACCTATGTGAAAGCCTCACAAAATATCTGCAGGAGCAATACCCGGGAATGATATTGACCTGGTGCGGTGCCCTGGACTCTATTACCGATGCAAAGAGAGCGTATCTGCTCTTAGAGGAGTACTTCCCCACGGCCTGCGCTATCTACGCGCATAAAACGGTGCTTACGCAACGAGAGCTCAGCTTTGCCGGAAATTGCCATGACACCCTTCACAAGGCAACGGTTCTGCCGGAAAAATATCGCCTTATCCTTAAACCGTTGCAGGGGCGCGACGAAAAGACGGCAATTGATACATTGTCCGCCTATTTGATCGATGCAGACAAAAATATTGCAGCAGCTGCGAAGTATCTGCATGTTCACGAAAGTACGGTGAAATATCGGTTAAACAATATCAAGCGAAAACTGGGATACGATATTGCTGAAATGCCGGGAGTGTACTCACTATACAAAGCATTAGCATTGAATCGGCTGCTTCATACTCGCAATAATATAAAATACTGATAAATAGTTCCATGTCGTGAAACCTTCACGGCATGGAACTTTAAATGTTTTCGATTATTTTTGGCACAAAAAACTGTCGGAAAAGGCAAATACAAACGGGAGCGAAAGTCGTATACTTTAGATATATTTTAATGAAAGGTGGCCTCGCAATGAAATCAAGTGCATTAGAGATTACTCTGAAAGAATTCATGGCAATCGCCGAGATCCCTCGTCCATCCCATAACGAGGAGAAAATCGGCGCGTATTTGGTCGAATGGGCCCAAAAGCATGGTCTCACCGTGGAACAGGATGCTATTGGCGATGTTATTATCGACAAGCCGGCTGCGCCCGGTCATGAGCGCGCACCATTGGTGATTATTCAAGCACACATGGATATGGTTTGCGTAGCCGCTGAGGGTGTGTCTTTCGATCCTTTGAAGGATCCAATCAAAGTAATAAATGATGGAAAAACTCTTCGGGCGCAAGGAACAAGCCTGGGCGCAGACGATGGGATTGGCGTGGCTTTGGCTTTGTACCTGCTGCAGGACGAGTCGCTTGTACACGGACCGCTGCGTGTCATTCTTACCGTAAACGAGGAGGATGGTATGTCGTCTATTGCCATGCCTGACAAGTATTTGGATGGTGCCTATCTTATCAATCTGGACTGGGAATGGCTGGGTTCTCTTTGCAATTCAGCGGCTGGAGGCGATTTCCTCGGCTTTACGCGAAAAGCAGAGTGGACAGCACCATCTGCTGACGATCATGCTATAAGAATTACGCTGAAAGGATTGCTGGGCGGGCACTCCGGCGTTGGGATCAACCTTGGTCGGGCAAATGCGTTGGTATGTCTGGCCACAGCTCTAAGCAAAATAGCAGAGGCGGGGATACCCATCAAAATCGCTGATTTCCACGGCGGTCAAGCGAAGAACGCTATCCCGGCACAGGCGGAAGCAGTTATTACAATCCCGGCAGGAAGTAAAGGCCAAGTGAAGGAACTCTTAAGCGCATATAAAAAGGATTTTGCGGCGGCTTTTGGTGACATTGAACACAGTTATGCGTTGACTGTCAACGATGAAAAAGCCCCTTCACAGGTTTTACACCCCGAAATCGGCAGAGCCTTGATATCTCTTTTGAATACACTTCCCAACAACATTAACACAATGAGCCCCTTTGTAACGACTCTAACTGAGAGCTCCCAGAACTTGGGATTCCTCAAAATAGATGATCAGACGATCACATTGGAAGCGATGGAACGAAGCTGCGTGGCATACCGAGCAGAGGAGATGCTTCGCGCATCCCGTCTCATTGCAGAGGCGTTCGGCTTTACCTATACACAGGGGGATCATGTGCCGGCATGGGCGGTAAATCCTCACAGCGAATTGGTTCCGCTGGCTTGCGAGGTGTATTCCGAGTTGACAGGGCGGAATATGGTTGTTGAACCCGTACACGGCGGATTGGAGTGTGGTGCATTCTTTGAAAAGAACCCCGACTTGGATATGATCGCCATAGGTCCTTCTCTCACAGATGTCCATTCTCCCGATGAATCCTGCGACATAGAGAGTATACGCGTAACAGCAGAGCTTGTTATACGTATACTGGAAAAGCTGGCATAGCACAGTTCCTCTTCACCTTTCCCTATGCGGGCAAAAATGCGGCTCTCAAAATTGGGAGCCGCATTTTTGTGCAAGATTCACAACAGCATTCTCGTTTTCGGCTATACAGACAAATTGCGGGTCACTTTTTCCCCTCTACAGATGAAGAACTTTTTCACCACAAAAAGTACAATAAAAGCAGGGAGAACTTCTCTCAACAAAAAGAGAAATCACATGTAAGGAGGATGACACAATGGATCAAGAAAAACGAATCGCATACTTAGTGAAGAATGACTGGTCTACCGCACCTGTGCCCACAGAGTACCGGCGCAGTAATTACGGCGTTGTTGCCACATTGGTGGGACAAATCATCGCGCTGTCCGGCATTTACATCGGTGCCGGAATGGTAGGCGGCTTGACACTGACGCAGGCGTTTATCGCCACGGTCATTGGCTCTATCATTTTGGCAGTACTGGGCGGCTTTTTGAGTTGGGTCGGCACGAAGACCGGCGTTGGCCTGTCCATGCTGCTGAGAGAGTCTTTTGGTACGATCGGCTCCTACATCGTATCGTTAATGCTGCTGCTGGTAGCTGTGGGCTTCTTTGGCTACCAAGCCACCTTCTTCGGCGCAACAATTCACGCCATGTTTCCGGCCGGTGGCTGGATCACAAGCCAGACCGTTGCCGGCGTTTGGGGCGGTATTCTGATGATGACTACCGCCTTGATCGGCTATAAGGGCATTGAGTGGTTGTCCAACTGGGCAAGTCCACTTATTCTGGTCATGTGTGTGCTTTCCTGCATTTTGGCCATTGTCAAAATCGGCTCGTTGGAGGCTTTTAACGGCATCACCATCGGCTATACCGGCATGACCATTCCCACCGCTGTGGTGGCAGTTGTGGGCGGCTATGCTTTTGGTGCCTGTCTGCAGCCGGATTTTTCACGAATGGGCAAAAGCCTAAAGGCATCTACATGGGGTTCCGTGGGTGGCTTTTTGATTGCCAATGTATTTATGACCATGGCCGGCTACATCACCTGTGCGGCCTGCGGAACGGGTGATGTGCCTACCGCACTGCTGCAGATCCTCGGCTACTGGGCGCTTTTGATACTGGTGTTCGCGCAGTGGACCTCCAACGATGGCAACCTCTACTTTGGCACATTGGCACTGACCACGATCCTCCCCCGCGCCAACAAGCATATACTGACGGGGATTTTCGGCGTGGTGGGCATTGTTCTGAGCTCTTTGGGCATTACCAACTACTTCCTAACCTTTCTCGGCTATCTCGGCACGGCCATCCCACCGGTGGCAGGTATCGTCATTGTGGATTACTTCATCATTCGTAAGGGCGAATACCACTACGGCGAAGGCGTAAAGCACCACTTCTGCAATGTGTTGGCCCTGATCGCATGGATCGCCGGGGGGGCGGTTGGCTTTACGGTGCATTGGGGCATTGCTGCCATCAATTCCATTGTAACCACGGCCGTGGTTTATCTGGTGCTCTCTTTAATCTTCAAAAACAGCGATAAGATCTACATCGGCCCGGATTATGTAGAGGATGAGGTCGGTAGTATTTCTCCTGTGAAGAAGGATGTTAGCGCATAAAGCCAACAACATGATTTTACATGGAGGGACAAACTATGAAAATCAAGAATATCATTCCGGTTACTGGACCGGTCATCACTCCTGAGATGATCAAGTACATTCGCAAGTACCTGTCACCCGACACGGAACTAAGTACTTCCCAGATCAAGGTGGGTACACCGTCTATTGAATGTGAGTATGACGAAGCTATGGCAGGCCCGGATGTACTTCGCCTATGCAAGGAAGCCGAAGCGGAGGGTTGTGATGGAATATTCATCAACTGCTTCGGTGACCCGGCTGTCAAAGCCGCACGCGAGTTAGTGAATATCCCCGTGTTTGGTGGCTTTGAACCCGCAATGCATCTCGCCCTGGGGCTGGCTGACAAAATCGCCATCATTTCCGTGATGAAAAATGTTCTGCCTATGATCGAAGGCGAGGTCGCGAAGTCTCACTTGGAGGGTCGAGTCTGCTGCGTCCGCAGCATCGACATTCCCGTGGAAGAACTGCAGCAACATGACCGTCTCGTAAAAGCGCTCATAGAGGAAGCCGTCAATGCGATCACCACGGACGGCGCACAGGCAGTGGCATTGGGCTGCACGGCCATGGTGGATGTTGCCGAAAACGTACAGGCTGGCCTGCTATTAAAGGGGTATGATATCCCGGTCATCGAGGCAGCGCAGGCAGCGGTTATGCTGCTGGAGCTGTCCGCCAAGATGGGCTTGAAGCAGAGCCGTATCACTTATATGCGGCCTCCCCAGCGGTAAACTGACTGAAAACCAATTTAAAATAGAAAGGAAGTATACATCATGGCTAAAACGTATCTGAATGAAGAGAACATGCGAGACATTATCTGGGGTGCTACGCTGATGGGCGGCGGAGGCGGTGGTTCCATTTCCAGCGGCATGATGCTGCTGGACTCCTATAAGAAGGATCACCCTGACGAAACTCTGAGCGTAGAAATGATCGATGCTGGTGATATGCCAGAGGGAACCTATGCCGCTGCCACAGCAGGTATGGGTGCCCCTGCTGCCATCGCTGGTGTGGACTTCTCCGCATGGGCCGCCAATGCCTTTGCAGTCCTGCGTGATTTGGCCGCCCGCGACGGAAAGACGCTCGGTTATAACTACCCCGTTGAGCTGGGAGGGTTTTCCACATTCTTTCCCCTGATGCTGTCTCTGAAGACGGGGCTTCCCACCGTCGATTGTGACGGTGCCGGACGTGCTGTCCCTGCACTGGAGACACTGCTCCTAAATGTCAATGACTGCCCCACATCTCCGTTGGGGCTGGCTAATGGCGACAATGATAAAATCATCATTGAGATGGATAATCCTCTGAATGCCCCTACCGCCGAGAAAATTGGTCGAAATATCAGTGCCGCGTTCGGCAATATGGTAGGTATTTCCGGTTGGCTCGTTAACAAGGAGGACATCGAAAACCGCATCTGCACCAAGACCATTTCTCTGAGCCAAAAAATAGGTGCGATCATGCGGCGGGGTGAGATGCCTATTGACAAGAGGTTTGAGGCACTATCCGAAATTCTGGGGATGGATGTCAAGATCATCTGCAAGGGTAAGGTCATGGACATCCAGACAAACACTCACGGAGGTTTTGACTATGGAACGATGACTGTCCGGGATGACCGCAAGGGCTATAACGAGGAAGAGTTCAGAATCACTTTCCAAAATGAGAACCTTGTGCTGAACCGCCTTGTTGAGGGTGTGGCGAAGCCTCTGATGACGGTACCCGACCTCACCTGCTTCTACTGCATTGATCCTCATGGTCAGGGCGATGCCGAACCGGGAATGCCTCTGTCTAACGCGGATGCCCGCATTGGTATGGAGATTGCTGTTGCGGTTATTAAGGTGGACCCCAAGTGGTTTGCCAACAAGACATCTCCCAACAAATGGTGGGATGTTTGGGCTGAGTGCATGAAGAATGCCGAGTATCCCGGCGGCTATCTCAGCTACGATGATGTTGAGGCACGTCCCGACAAGGATTGATAAATTCCATACAGGCGGTTAGCATCCTTGATTTTCAAGGTTGACCGCCAACACTCTCCTTGCAGCAGCCTGCGAATATCGCAGGCTGCTGTCTTTTGTAAAGCACCCTCTATCAACTGAGCCTAACGGTCTGCCCTCTGTGGTCTTTACGACTCCTTCAGCCACCGCTGGAAATCCTCCGCGGTGATGCTACCCTCGTCGCATTTCTTTTTCTGCTCTCTGGCCTGCTCGCTCCACGCGTAAAACTCGCTGTCGCTGATGCGCCCTGCCTTGATCCACGCGAAACGGCGCTTATACTCCCGGCGGTAGACCTTGAACACCGGGTCGTCCGCCTGCTTCAGCGTCCACTGCTGGAATGCACCCATCGCACGGCAGCTGGACTGACCGTCGAGTGGTGTGCGGTCGCAGTACTCCGCGCTGACGCGGCCTGTCTGGGCGAAGTACCGTCCGCAGTTTTTGCAGCGACGCACGGTGATGCTGCGCTCCACGCAGGTCTGCAAAGAAAAACTGATCATATCCGCCACGGTGTTCGCGTACAGCACCGGCGCACAAGTGTCGCCATCCACAGGCTCAAAGCGCGTGGTCAGCAGGCGGAACGGAAACAGCTCCGGGTCACTGGGCTGGTTGGGCTGGTCGAAATGATAGTACCGCAAGACTTGCCGGCTGGGCTCGCGCCCGGCCTTGTCTATATCCAGTACCAGCTCGAAGAACCGCTGGATCTGCTTTTGGTACAGCGGCAGCTCCTCCGGCAGCGTCCGTAACTCGTCTAACGCACAGGTTACTTCCTCTCCGTTGTTCTTAAAACCCTTGGAATGAAGGTAGAACCACTTGGTATACAGCACGCGAAAGAAGCTGTGCGTGTCCGCCAGTGCTCCCAGCCTGACCATGGCGTTGGTCATACGCTCCCGGTCGAGGCTCTCCAAGTCATCGGAGATACACCGCAGCGCGACGGCAACTTTCCCGATGTCCAGTTCGGTGAAGGACAGCAGCGACTCTAAGAAAGGAAAGACCTTTCGCTGCGACGGTGCCCCCTGCGTGCCGAAAGCATCGCTCTCGATGACCTCATGCCTTCCGGGGAAATACATTTTACAGTACCACATAACACCCTCCAATTATGGACTAATTGTAAATAATAATCGACAGCGTTGACAGGATATGCCGCCTCTGTTATGATAGACTTAAGCTAAATGTCTAATCGATATTGCAATTAGTCTACACCATTCGCGCAACTATGTCAACAGGAATCGGAGGTATGTATTGAACTTACAAAACAACAAGCTGAAAAACTTCACACCGCTCCCCAACGAGATATTCTCTCTGCATTTAAGCACCGGCGAGCTGGCGACCTACGCTGTACTGATGCGGCTGGAAGACCCGCGCACCTACGAGTGCTGGCCCAGCTACGAAACCAT
>ENA-OUQH01000205-OUQH01000205.1-human-gut-metagenome-genome-assembly--contig:-NODE-205-length-46451-cov-6.747500_pt1 | contig 46451 bp, 38 predicted proteins | sample MGYA00237948_ERZ548828 | MGnify/ENA primary metagenome ERZ548828 (study PRJEB26490, sample SAMN05194711) | human gut metagenome | biome: terrestrial biome; feature: human-associated habitat; material...
GTGGGAGGATAGGCCGTTCCGCTCATGCAGGGCGTTTCCGTTTTCATAGGGCCCGGGGGCCCTTTCCCTTTTCTTGCAGGCAGTTCTGCATTGTATGAATAGGTCTTTTCTTTATTTAATGGCATAATGATTAGGCATTATCAGGCGATCCGAAACGGATTTTCGTTATGTCTCAATATCCTAAGTTTTGCACCTCATGCGGTTCTCCGCTTGATCCTGGTCAGAAGTTCTGCACTGCATGCGGTGCGGCAATAACTGAAAGTTCTTCAGATCTGACATCAAGCATTTCAAGCTCTTCGGCTCCTGGAGATACTTCACCAATGCCCGCTGTCGGTTCTCAAAGGCCTTCCTATCCTGGTGATACCCAGGTTTTAAATTCGCAGGACGTTCAAAATAGGCAATATCGTCAACCCTCAGGGAATTCTGCTCCTGTGATACCGAATCGCAATTCCGATTCGAAAAAACCTGTTTTTATCGTTCTGATCGTTGTTCTTGTTGTGGCTGTTCTGATTCTTGCCAGTGTTTTGCTGTCTAACTTGTTCGGCAACCAGCAGAATTCCTCGTCAGCCTCTTCGACCGCAACCGAAGAATCCCAGCCTAGCAATTCCAGTCAATCTACTTCCAATAGTTCTTCTGCCGGAATCACTGATGCAGATAGGGAACTATACTCAACGCTTTCTTCATATTATTCTCAACTTGGTGATTACGATCAAAGAATTGTGTCCGCCGCAAAAACATTCAATGCTGATTATGTCTCTAAGAACATGAGCGTACGCTCTTCTGATGCAAGTAGTGCATATGCGTTGGCTGAGGAAATTGCTGACGATTACTCTGCTCTGAAGAACCTACCCGTTCCATCGACTTCGCGCTATGCTTCTTGTTATTCTGCAATGCTCACCTGCTACTATGACTGCACTCAGAGGATTGGCGCTATATCCGAGGCTTGGGATATCAGTCTTCAGTATTCAGATCCCACTGGGCACGAAGATGAGATCTGCGCTCCTCTTTCCCGTGATCGATCTGGAGATAACAACAAGTATTACACCGAATTTAAGCAGACCTATCCTTCCACTAAACCACAATCGCCAACAGCGTAATTTACTTACCCCGCTTTCTTGCTGGTTGTTGGAGGATGGGGTTCCTCCCTGCTATTCATTGTTCATTTACCGTTAGGAGTTTTAAATGTACGGATACTCTTCTTATGGGCCTGATTTGTTCAGCCTTCTTGGTTTTGCAGGGGGGATCTGGCTTTCTCTTACATTTATCGCATTTATTGCGGCAATTGTTTGCACTGTTTTGCTGTACAGGAAATATGTTTCCTCATTTGATAATAATCAGCTAAAGAATGCAAAACACGATTTTGGCCCATTCCTCCGTTTTGAGAAATTCTGGTCCGAGAAGATCCTCATTGTCCTCTTTATTTACAACATGTGTTTTATAGCCTTCGGGAGCGCTGCAGCGGTTATTAGCCTTCTTTCGATGCTTACTTACGATGTTGGCAGCGTTTTCATTGCAATCCTCACCGTTGCTGTGTTGTTTGTTCTCGGTGAAGTGTTCAACCGGCTTTTCTACGAGTTCTTTATGCTGATTGTGAAGATGTGGCGAAACACCCAGGACATTCGTTCGGCCATTGTTGGCAATGATTTTTTTGAATCTGCTTCAGTTTACTGCGAGCCTGCTAAAGAACCATATCATCAGGTTTCAGTAAATACCCAGGGTTCTGCTGTTGCGCCTGAGAATACAAATGCAAACCAGCGAGTTGCCGCTTCTGAAGCTGTAGATTTTTCGAAAACCAACCCGCTTCCTGTTGTTCAGACTCCACCGCAACAAGGCGTGCTTGACCAGAACTCTTCTTGGTCTTGTCCCTCTTGTGGCGCAAGCAACAAGGCAGGCATTTTCTGTTCGCAATGCGGAATGCGCCGTAGTTAATCTCACTTTTAGTTATTTAGCCAGGGGCTTATCCCTGGCTTTTTTTATTTTTCGGTCTTTTGCCACTTTCGTTTTTCTTTCTCACGGTTTTCTCATCAATGTTAGATCCGGCTGAGAACATTTGCTCATCGGGAAAAGGATGAGAAATGAAACGTGGTGCTTTAATAGCTGGTCTTATATGCGGCGCTCTTTGCGCCGGTTGCGTATTTGCCTATTCGGTCCAAGTCCGTGGAGAAGCAGATGAAGCTCGAATTGAGGCAATGCAACGCTATGGGGGAGAACAGGTCGATGTCCTTGTCGCCACTAAGGATATTTATCCAGGAGAGACCGTCGATGCTTCCAATGCTGAGGTTAAAACGTGGTTGAGCGATCTTTTGCCTAGTGGCTGCTTGACATCCTTCGATGACGTCAAGGGTGCGCAGGCTGCTTCGTTGATTATTTCCGGTGAAGCCATCTCTCAACGAAGGTTTGATTCGGCTGGTTCGGGAATAGACGTTCCTCAGGGTTGTGTTGCGCTATCGGTTCCAGCCGAGGATGTTCAGGCGGTTGGCGGAGCTTTATCGGCAGGAGATGTTGTTGATGTTTACGCAACAGGATCGCAGACATCGTGTATCGGGAAGCAGATCATGGTGCTGGCAACCAATGTTGAGCATTCGAGCGGAACAAAAGCAAAAGTGAGCTGGGTTACTCTGGCTGTCCCTGTCGAGCAGTCTCAGGAATTTGTAACAGCATCCCAATCGATGGATATCTATTTTGTCTTGCCAGCCCCCGGCGTCGATCGGGAACCTTCCGAGCAGGGTCAAATCGGGAACCGAGACGATTCTCCTGCTTCTGGCCAGTATGAAGGAAGTTGATTTGGTTTGTTCTGATTGGTCTTGTCGCGATTGGTTTTGAGCTGGGGCTCTCTTCGAAAGAACATGGAAAGGTGAGAGATATGGGCAAGAAAACAATGCTTTGTGTCGATACCGAGTCATTGAGATATCCCGAATTGATAGGGCTTAATGACGAGGATTTCGATTCTCAAGAATGGCTCGAGACGTACAGTACCGCCAACGAAGCGCGACGAGCGTTATCGGGAATTGGCCCAAAAGATAACGTGTGGGTTGTCTCTTGCGATGACATGGAGGGGATCAATCTTGCTGCTGCCCTTAAGCACGATAACTTGAGCAGGAGCATCGAGCTGGTTTCTTTCGGCGGAACCGGTTCTGAAGTTGGGCGATGTCAAGCTGCGGGTATTGACCTGATTCGTGGCAAGGCGGAGTTTGTTAAGCGTTACTCCGAACAGAAAAATGAACAAGCTTTTTCTGCTGTGAGGGAAAAGGTGCCATCTCCTGTTGCGAGCAGCGATGAAGGGTTGTCTTCTTTGAGGGCTGCCGAGCCCTCAGTCTCGGATTTCGAGGATGTATCGCAGGGTGGGCGTGGGAATGCGCTTGAACCAAAGCCTGAAAGTGCTTCGGGAAAGATCATGGGTGTCGCTGCCTCAAGAAGCGAAAAATCAGCTCAGTCTGGTTTTATCGTCTCTGTTTTAAGCGGGAATGGAGGTGTGGGCAAAAGCACCGTTGCTGCTTGCCTCGCTGTCTTGTTCCAGGAAAAGGGTCTGAAAACTGTCTTGGTTGATTTGGACCTCCAGTTTGGGGATGCGGGATTCTTGCTTGGGCTTGATGATGTGGTAGGTATCGATGAGCTTGTTCGTCAGCCTGAGCGAATCAATCAAGTGAAGCCTGCGGGGGGATTGCCCGCTGTTGTCGGCATTCCCGACAAGCTTGAGGAGTCAGAGGCGCTTGTTGCCTGTACATCGGAGGTTCTTTCCCTTCTGAAGAGCCGTTTTGATGCCGTGGTTGTTAATACGGGGTCTTTTTGGTCTGACTGCCATATCCAGGTGTCCGAGGCTTCGGACCAGGTTTTATTCATTCTTGATCAGAGGCCCTCGTCGGTGCGCTCTTGCTCGCGGGCTCTTGATCTCTGTGCTCGTTGCGGTATTGCGGTCCAGCCATTCCGGTTTCTCCTCAACCTTTGTTCGAAACATGCGCTCTTGACCTCGCTGGATGTTTCGTGCGCACTCCACGGGATTCAGGTTGGAGAGCTGAAGGATGGAGGAAGAGAGGTGGGCGAACTACTCGGGGCGGGGCTTCCTCTTGAGCTTGCTTCCTCGAAGAATCCATTCATTGAGAGTTTGAGGGAGATTGTTCCTCAGTTGGTTCCTGAGCGCTTGCGGTCTTTAGAGCTGCAGGAGGCTCCTGTCGAAAATGAAAAACGAACATTTTTCCCCGGAATCCGCAAAAGGAGAACAGCATGACGTTGATGGAGCGCGCATCGGCGAAAACTTCCCTAGATCCTTCTGCAGATGATGCGCTCTTGACCAGCTTGAGGGAGAAAGTAGGCCATATTATTCCTCCTGCTGATGCAGCTCGTCTCATTGCAAGTAACCCACGTCAGGCTCGCAGCGAAATTAGCCTTGCCTGCGAAAGGGTGATAGCTGAAGAACCCTGGCTTCTTGCTGGGCGTTATTCAGCCGAAGAAGCGGTTGGGAAGTATCTCGACGAAGTGTTTGGGTTGGGACCCCTTGAGGAGATGCTTGGCGACGACAGTATTACTGAGGTCATGGTAAATGGATCGAAGTCGCTGTATTACGAGAGGAACGGTCGACTCTACCAATCATTCGATTGTTATGAGGACGATGCGCAGGTTTTTAACCTGATAGACAAAATTGTTGGACCCCTCGGGCGTCGCGTTGACGAAAGCTCCCCGATGGTTAATGCGAGACTTCCCCGCGGGCACCGTGTCAATGCGATAATCCCGCCTCTTGCTCTCGATGGTCCGGTTGTCACGATTCGTAAATTTCGAGCGCATGCGTTTTCCCTTGATGAGATGAGGAGTCTCGGCTCTTTTGATCATGAAGTGGACTGTTTATTGAGGTGGGCAGTACGGAGAAGATGCAATATTGCAGTTTCTGGCGGCACGGGCAGTGGGAAAACGACGTTGTTAAATGCGCTATCGGCCCTTATTCCTTCAAACGAACGAATCGTAACAATCGAGGATTCTGCCGAGCTTAGGTTCGATGAGCATCCTCATGTGGTGCGTTTGGAAGCCCGCCAAAAGAATGCTGAAGGGATCGGTGAAGTGTCGATTCGCGACCTGGTCATAAACTCTTTGCGCATGCGACCTGACCGTATCGTTGTTGGTGAATGCCGGGGTGCGGAGGCCTTGGATATGCTTCAAGCGATGAGCACCGGGCACGATGGTTCCCTTACCACCCTACATGCGAATTCCCCTACTGAAGCGGTTTCGCGTTTAACGACAATGGTTCGCTATGGTGCAGAACTTCCCATCGAGGCGATTGAGAGCCAGATAGCCAATGCGATCGATTTAGTAATCCAAATTACACGTTATCCCAATGGCGATAGGGGGATTTGCGAATTAGCGGGGTATGCCTGGGACAAGGATTCATCGAGCTGTCGGGTGGAGACATATTTCAGGCGAGACGCAGTAACGGGGAGGAAGGAATGGCTGGCCTATCCTGGTTGGCTTGATGATCTTCCGTACTTGGGGATAGCAACGAGGGAAGAGGTGGCGAAGTGGAAACGTCAAGCATCCTATTAACAGTCGCTTCTTGTTTTGCGCTTGCGTTTGGACTCTTGGGGCTTTCCTGGCTTTTTGAAAAAGGGCTAGATCGGTGGCGGTCGCAGAGAGCGGTTGACAGAACCGGAGGGGGAAGTCCCATTGGCCGTGTTTTTGCAGAGGGAATTCCCTTTCTGGGGAGTTTGTCTAAGGTCGGTCTGCGCTTCGCCCCCTTTGGCTTGTTCGTTAAGGGCATGGTTGGGGAAGTCCGTAGATTGGGGTATCGCACCGATCTCGTTCCCATGGGAACGGTGCTTCTTGCATTCTCTGGTTTTGCGTTCGTGCTTGTTTACGCGATTTCGCTCTCCGCTATAGGCGCTTTTGCTTCCGTGATTTGCGTTTTCCTTATCCTCAATGCCTGGGTTAATAAGAGGAACGAGCAGCGAAGGGAAGAGATGCGGGAGCAAATTCCCGAAGCGCTTCAGTCAATGAAAGCTTGCTTTCAGACCGGCTATTCGCTGTCTCAAACGGTTCACGAGGTTGCGGAGCATACCAAGGGGCCACTTAGCGAGCTTTTCTCGGAGGTTGAGGGAAATCTCGAAACTGGCAGTGGGGTCCATCAAGCTTTGGCTGTCATGAGGGCTGAACATTCTGAGCCGGAATTGGCATTTCTAGCAACATCGTTGGAGATTCAGCATAAAACCGGCGGTAGTATGCAGCGGATATTGGAGGCGGCTCGTCAGTCGGTCTGCGATGAATTGGAGTTGAAAAGAAATCTTAGGACGCAAACCGCCCAAGCGAAGTTATCTGCGCAAATTGTCACTGCGATGCCCTTTGCCTTGGTGGGGGTGTTCTCGCTTCTTTCTCCGGGGTTTCTCGATCCGTTTTTCGAAAGTCCCCTTGGTGTTGTCATGCTGATGACCGCAATTGGGATGCAGGTGTTGGGAGTTTCTATCGTCCGACGGCTATTGAGGGTTGAGGTTGCATGATGGCGGTTTGGTTATCTGCGGTTTCGATAGGTGCCGGTTGCTGCTTCGGAGCGATCGTTGGCTTTGCCTTCTATGAGAGGCATCGCGAAGTGCAGAGGAAAAACCGAGCTAAAGAAGCTCTGGGGAGCGGATCGGTGTTGCGAGCATCTTCTGTTTCTCTCGAATCGGGAGGGTTTAGTTCGTGGCTTATAGAGAAGGCGATTCAGTTATCGATCGATGAGCATAATCTGCCTTTGTCATTGCTGAAGATTGGTTCGTGCGGTTTCTCGAAAAATGCCTGTTTGTTCGAGAAGGCCGGGATTAGTCGGGCGTTAACAGGGGATGGCTATGCATGCGCACGTATTTATTTTTCGATAGGCGGATTGCTTGCGGGTGGTTTGCTTGGTGCGTGTTTTTCACCACTTCTTGCGGCCATTGGGGCAATTGCGGGAGCGATATGGGGTTGGAACGGGCTGTCAAGGGCGATCAAGGAAGAGGTTCGTTGTCGTGCCTTATCTGCTGAGCAGCAGTTTTCCCAGATGATCGAAGTGATAGTACTTGGCTTGAATAGCGGTATGTCGTTCGACAGAGCTCTGCTCCTTTACTGCGAATCGTTTGGGGGTTCTCTGAGCGAAGTAGCAGGTTCTGCGCAAAGGCAATGGGCCCATAGCCTCATCGATCGAAGCGAGGGATTACGTCAGATCGCGCGATCGTATGATTCTTTGCTCTTCGACAGATTCGTAGAAAACGTTATCAGGTCCATTCGATTCGGTACTTCGATGGCAGAAAACCTTAGCCTGCTTGCCGTTGAGGCTCGAGCGATAAGGAAGAGCAAGCTTGAGGAGAGAGTGGCGAAGGCGCCGGTGAAAATGATGCTCCCTGTGGCGACGCTGATCTTGCCTGCCATGCTCGTGCTGGTGATGGGTCCGATCATGCTTGATTTGATGGAAGGATTTTAGGAGGAAGACATGAACAAGGAAGTACTGGTGGATAAGCGCATATTGATGATGACGCGTATTGAAAATGCACTGGATCGCATGAAAGGCGAAGCTTGCTCATATGCTTCATTGGCCCGTGCTCTTTGGAACATGAGGCGAAGTCGTGCGGCGCTCGCGGGTCAAGGAACCACGGAATATGCAATCTTGGTCGGCGTTTTGGTTGTTATAGCAATTATCGCCATTACGGTATTTCGTCCCAAAATCCAAGAATTATGGGACGCGATCTCTTCGGGGATCAACGGACTCTAGGTTTGCTCGATTTGAGTGCAGGGAACGTTTGATGGGGCGATTTAGAGGACAATCAAGCGTCGAATACGCCATCGTATTTGCGGCGTTTCTTGCCATGATTGTGGGTTTGGGGGCTATAGCAAATCTGCTTGAATCTGGTTTGGTGATCGAGCATGCACTTCAGTCGGCATCTCATCATTTGAGCAATGTTGCGGCTGCGGCCTGGGCTGACATTTTTCTGTACTAAGGAAGGATGAAATGGGCAGACTATGGGAGATCTTCGCCTCTCTGGCTTTATGCGTTCGCCATCCGATGCTGCGTTTGGCAATGTCTGTCTCCGGTGCCTTACGGGGAAGGTTTGCTTCTGTCCACGGTTTCTTCTCTGGTCAGTCGACGGTTGAGGGCGCCTTTCTGATACCAGTCATTCTTCTTATGCTGATGCTTTTGATTCAGCCCGGGATCCTTCTTTATAACCACGTAGTTATGCAATCTGCCGCATCGGAGGGCTGCCGTCTTATTTCCACACGCCCATCAGGTGACTCGCTTGATGCTTATGAGGGGTATGTGATCAGAAGGCTGGGATCGGTTCCGCAGCAGAAAAATTTTCATGTTCACGAGGGAGCGTGCACATGGGAGGTTCGTTTCGACGGTGGCGAGGAGAGCGACATCGTTACGGTGACGATCAAGAATCAGGCCGAGCCTTTGCCATTTTTCGATTTCGGTGCGCGTTCCCTTGGTTTGGTGAATGGCGAGGGGAATTTCGTCCAGGAAGTGTCGGTTTCGACGCGTAGCAAGAGCGCTTGGGTAGTTGGGAATGATCAGGGGCTGGATCCCGATGCGTGGGTTTCTCAGAATGGGTCAACTGCGGAAAGGAGCGAGCGGTGAAAAAAATGCGTTCGTCCTCTCTTTTTTGGGCAGAAGAGGGATTTTCGACGGTGGGGATGGTCCTTGCTCTTCTTATTTCGATCTCGCTCATTTTTACTGCTGCGCGTGTTTATGAGATCAACAGCTGTTCGTCGAGAGTGCAGGAGGTTGCTGACGCTGCTGCTCTTGCAGCGGAGAATACCGTTGGTGAATTTTATCTTGTTGCCGGAATTAGCGATGCCGTGATCCTGTCGCTATCCCTCACCACCGCGGGGTGTCTCGGTTTAAGTGTTGTTTGCGCTTGTGTTCCCCCCGCCTCAGGCTTATCGAAAACGTTTTTGGAAATGGCTCAAAAGACTAAGAAGGCTCGAGATTCTTTTTCGGAATCTGCAAACGAATCGCTCGGCCGATTGGCTCAGGCTCTGCCTTTCATCGCCGCGGTGAAGGCTCAGGAAGTGTTTTCAGCGAATTCATCGCTATTCGACGGGGCTCATTATCAAGGGATTGTCGTTCTCTCTCCGTGGGAGATGGAAAAGGGGGATTCGCCCTCTTTCCATGATTCGGATGAGGCTTTGAGTGAAGTGGAGCAATCGCGGGATAGCCTGGAGGATGTTGCTGAACAAGCTGAAGAGGCGGCAAAGCGGGCAAATGAGTGGAAACAGTATGGGTATGAGCATGATTCCATCAGTCCCGATGCGTATTGCATGTACGAACGAGCAGCGAAGCTCGCAGGAATGACAGGTTCCGATAACCCATTCTTTTCTTCGGTCGACACCTGGAGCTTCGGTGCCTCCTTGGAGCGTGCAAAGACGTATTACCGGCTTCGTTATCAGACCGAGGCTCCAAACGGGCAATCGGTGGATGAGCTGTCGAACTCTGCTTTGAGAAAACGATTCTATGCTTATGCCCAAGAGACTGTTGGACAGGGCTACGTTCATGAGACGGAATCATCTTTCGACGCGTTCTTTCCCCGCCTGCCCAAGAACACCGACGAAATGCGATCGACAATCTTGTACACCGAAACGGTATACCCCAAAACCATTGACGCGCAGGGACTTTCGGTTTTGCACGCCTGGAACGGGTGCCCAGGGCTCGCTCAGGGTTCGAATGGGATGGGCTCAATACAAGAAATGGATGCTTCGGGATCCTACGCACCTTGCCCTTATTGCAAATTCGTTCCAAGCAGCATGGGAAAGGTTGCTGCGGCGTCTTCGTCGATCCAGAACGGTTTTGAGTATCACTACAACGAGGTGGCCAAGGCGGCAGATGAGTATCAGAAGGCAAGGGAAGAGTTCGATCCTTTAAGTCAACAGGCGAAAGATATGGCTGGGGGTTTGCTTGATTCAGTAGGAAAGGCCTTTGCCGAAGCTTGTAGTCAGCGAATCGACATTACGCCTCCTGGCCATTACGGTGTGATATCGCTTGTTTCCGATACAGGAACAGCGCAAACTCGTTTTCCTTCGTCTCTTGTTTCTTCCGAGGGCGTTGGGGGTCTTGGCGTTCGTGTCGCCCTCTCTTCTGCAACGTTGGTAAAGGAATCGTCTGACGAAGGGAAAAACGTTGTTACCTCATTTCTCGATGGGCTCTCGGGCGAGGGTTCAGCAGTGGTCGGAGCTGCAAAGCTTGCCCTCCGGATGTGGTCAGGTTTTCTTGGCGTATATACGCAAGGGCATGATGCGTTACTGGAAACTATCGAATCGGTTCTGAACGGTATTCCTCTTATGGGGGCTAGCGGCCTTGGACCTTGGGTCTCGGACGCGCTGAAAGACACTATTGCGGGTTTTGGTTTTGCTCCTGTTGATCTCGCCGCAAGAAAGGCCGTCTTGGTCAATTCTCAACATGTTTTGAAGGCTGATGATTCGGTGTTTTCCGCCAGGCTCTTGTCCGCAAAAGGGGCAGCGTTGATGTCTCAAGGAAATGGTGGGATCAACGGTGCTCTTTCCTGTGTTCAATCTGCTGCGATGGACGCGATTGCCGATTTGGGCGGTGAATTCACCATTGCCACCATCGTCATATTCGATGGGTTGGTTGAGGTTCCCGTGACCGTGGCTCTGCCTCAGGCAATTACTGGGGGTTTGACTCAAGCGGTGCAGCAAGGCGTTGATTCCTTGAGGGGAATTGCCTCGAGTGTGACGGGGATGAGGCAATGGGAGTGATGTCACGTAAGGCCTCAGGTCAAATGACGATCGAGTTTGTTGTCGCCTTTCCGGCAATGATTGCTGTTGCTTTTGTCGCAATAAACGCTGTCCTCTTTTTCTCTGATTGTGCCTCCTTCGATCGCGTATTTAGGAACGCGGCATGCACCTACGCTGCTTCTCCGGCTTACGAGCAGGGGACAGGGGAGAGTTGCGGGCTAATTCAAAGTCAACTGGAAGAGTCGCTTTCTCGCGATAATTTGCAGTTTCAAGTTTCATCGTCTGGCGTTGAAGGGGGTATGGTGACCTTTTCTGCCCAAATGTATTTTGAACCCACGCTTTTCGGAAAGGGACGGCTTTCGGGGGTCTTCGGGGTCAGCTTCCCTTCGCTTAGGCATGAAGAACAAATATCGGTTTCCGCTTACAAGCCTGGGCTGGTGTTTTGACATGATGACGAAGCCTTACCTTTTTATGCGGAAAGCACTCTATCCGCGTGCTTTCTATTCCATTGCTTTGATTGCCATAGGCGTTTTTGCTGCCGTTGTAAGTGGTTGGCTGCTTGCGTGGTTGGGATTCGGTTCTAGCGGTGACTCGATTGGACATTCTGCCAGTTCAGCTGTCGTTCTTGCGGATGCTATCGATTCCGATGGGGGCATTTTGCGCCTTGATCCCGATAAGGTGCTGGCTAGGTTCGACCAGGATGCGCCAAATTCTTTCAGCGCCGAGGTTCTTGACGGATGGGGCGATTGGCATTCACTTTCTGACGATGGGGTGATTGCGGGTTGCGTGCTTCCGGAGGACAGGATTACCGCGATTGGTGAAATTGGGTCCTTGCTGGAAGAAAAGGGATGGCGAGCTGTTCCGAGCGGACAAGAGGCTGTTTTGACTTTTGTTAAAGAAGAAGGTGAGTTTCGCTGGTTGATGGTTAGCTACGAATCAGTAGGAGCGGGTACTTCCGTGGTTGTGAATGCGAGGAGTGCGAATGGCTGATGACAAAGGAACGCAGCGGCTTTGCCTTGCGGCAACCTTTTGGGATAGGTTGATGGGTTTGTTCCCTTGCCGATCGAGTGATGAGATTCTTTTGATTGCTCCTTGTCGCTCTGTTCATACGTTTGGCATGGGATATGCAATTGACATTGCCTTTATTAGTAGAGAGGGGAGGGTGCTGGAGTCGTACGAGAATGTGCCGCCCTGGCGATTGAGGAAATGCTCTGGTGCTTATGCGGTATTAGAGCGAAGGGTATCAGGGAAAGATTCGAGCGTGTCCCCAGGTGAGAATCGGGTTGTTGGTTGGTTTAAAAAAGGAGATGAGGTTGAGCTATGCGTCAGAAAATGAGTTTTGGTGAGTTGCCGCAGGAGAAGGGCTATTTGAACGAAGAAGAAGTCATGCAGATCCCATTGGCAAATGGGAACGCATGCAGCAACGAACAAAAAGGTAGCTCTAAGGATATTCGGGCATCCCGGAGGTTAGAAGTGAAGACGTGCCCTGTTTGCGGTGCTCGCTGTTTTTCCGATATGGACACTTGCTATAACTGCCTTCATTCATTTGTGCACGATGAGATGAAATCAGAGGAGGCTTCTCCAAGCCGAAATGGACAGTTTGCGACTATGGAGTCCAGCGCAGAACGAAGCTCTGTGCTGGACTCCAGGCCTTCGGGAGGGAGGGAAAACATATCCGATTTGCGGAATCGTGAAAACGGATCGAAGCCGTTGGCGAACGGAGTGGACGGAATTGGGCCCGTTGAGTGCGAGGAGACTTTTGGGGACAACACAAAGGCGCCTCTCGTGAGTCTCGAGAAAGGAGTGGAAGTAATAGTGACTATCTCCTTTGCGAAAAGCCCTTGTTCCAAGAATAGTGAAACGGTTCCAACTGTAATGATAGAAACAAGATAGAGAAAGCCCCTGCTTTTCCCGCTGAGCTGCGCCTTTCAAACTTGGATTATTGTTTCCCAGTCCAAGTCCATGGGGCATCGCTTATGCGGTTGAGCAGGGGCTTTTGAGTTGGTTAACGCGCTTGTCTATTTCAGGAAATCGAGCACGGCTTCTTCGATTGCGGAGGTGTTTCCATCGATGACGTCTTTAAATCGAATGGGCAGCGAGTCGAGTTCTGCAAGGCCCTTGGGGATGTTGTGGCTGTTCGCCTCGTTGGCAATAAGATCGTTTAGAGCGCATCCGCTAAGTTCAGCCACGGATTCAGGCAAAGGCTGGCCGGGTGTTATGCTATGCAGCGCGCGGTATACGTTCTCGCCGAATTTTGCCCAATGAGCGGTAGAGGCGATAAGCACCGGGTTTTCGCCATGCAGTCGTTCTGCAACCTTGTAGGCAACAGCGGTATGAGGGTCGATAAGATAGTTGTGCTTATCGAGAACCTCTTTGATGGTGCTGAGGCATGTTTCGCTATCGACGGAATCCGACTTGAAATCCGCCTGAAGCTTGGAGAGGGTTTCGGCGTCGACCGTGAAAGACTTGTTTGCCTTGAGCTCTTCCATCCACGTTGCAATGGCTTCGGCGTTACGCCCTGTGAGCTCGAAGAGCTGACGCTCAACGTTTGACGAAACCAAGATATCCATCGAGGGGGACGGGGTCAGAACGAACTCGCGATCGGAGATGTCGTAGCTGCCAGTATTGATGAAATCGGTAAGAACACGGTTTTCATTGCTTGCGCAGAACAAGGTGCCCAAAGGCGTGCCGATCTGCTTTGCGTACCATGCAGCGAGGATGTTGCCGAAATTGCCAGTAGGAACGCAGACGTCAAGCGGCTTGCCGGCTTCGAGCTTGCCCTGGGCAACCAGTTCAGCGTAGCTGGAAACGTAGTAAACCACCTGAGGAAGCAGACGGCCCCAGTTGATGGAATTGGCGCTAGAGAGGGCAACCTGGTTGGATTCCATCAGCTTTTCAGCAAATGCTTCGTCTCCGAAAACGTTCTTGGCTCCCGTTTGGCAGTCGTCGAAATTGCCCTTTACCGCCCAGACCATAACGTTGGATCCTGCCTGGGTTGCCATTTGCTTGTACTGGATGTCGCTAACGCCGCCGTCGGGGTACATTACCGCAATCTGGACACCATCCTTGTCACGGAATCCTTCGAGAGCTGCTTTGCCGGTGTCGCCCGAAGTGGCGACCAGGATAAGGAAGGTGTTTTCCAGTTTCCCCTGCTCGCGCAGCTGGGATGCGCTTGCGCTAAAGAAATGGGGCAGACACTGAAGCGCCATGTCCTTAAAGGCGCTGGTGGGACCATGCCACAGCTCGAGAACGTGAGTGTTTTCGTCGAGTGACGTAATGGGGCATATCGCTTCATGATCGAATCGGTCGCCGTATGTTGCGTCCATGAGCTCATCGATCTTGGCGTCGGGCAGGTCGATGCCGAACGAGCGATAGATAAAGGCTGCGCGCTTGGCATAGGGGGTTTCTGCCAATGAAAGGACGCTTTCCAGGCTCAGCTTGGGAAGCGTTTCGGGGACGAAGAGTCCGCCGCCCTCGGCGAGTCCCTTAACCACAGCTTCGGTAAAAGTGACCGGAGCCGCACACCGTCCGCGCGTGTCGATATAGCGATTGGTAGCCATGAATCCATCTTTCGTGTGGGGTAATATTGGTCTCATAAGTATACTATGTAGCTACTGATACGTGCTGTATTTGAAACGCGCATTTCATCGAAAGACGCGTGGCTCCTTTGGGCGGTTTGCCAAATTGCTGCGTTCGAAAGGGACCTAATTATTTCACTTACCATTAACGTTAGCTTCTACTGGGGAGGGATAGCATGGAAAAAGTCTCCATGTCTCATGAAGATTATCTTGAGGCCATTGTTATGCTGGGCGGTTCCGACACGCAGTCTGTGCGTTCGGTAGATGTCGCCACAAAGCTTGGCGTTTCGAAGGCATCGGTTTCGAAGGCTGTTGCCAGTCTGAAGGCCTCGGGCATGCTTGATCAGCCCTATTATGGCGATATCACCCTCACCGCAGACGGGTATAGCTACGGTAAATCGGTGTTGGAGCGTCATGAAATGCTTACCCGTTTCCTTCATGAAAAAGTTGGTCTTAGCATCGAGGTAGCCGAGGAAGAAGCATGCCAGATGGAGCACGCTATCAGCGACGAATCCTTTGACAAATGGCTTGAGTACTTTAGATCCATCGGGCTGTAGGATTTTAAATTAGTGACTGAATAGAACGGGGGCCGCATGCCCCCGTTTCTTTTATGCTATTATACGAACAAATGTTTGTTTGAGAGGATGGCATGGCTGCAGCTCGCATCATAATGGGAATCGATCCAGGTCTGGCGCATACGGGCTGGGGGGTAGTTCGTCAAAAGGGGGCATCGCTTTCCTGCGTCGCGTACGGCTGCGTGGCAACTCAATCCACGATGCCCTTGCATGAGCGTTTGGCGAAAATCTATGCACAGATTTCCGCAGTGGTTTTACGCTATAAGCCGGAATGTGTTGCTGTCGAAACGGTGTGGTTTGGCTCGAATGCTCAAAGCGCTTTTGCCACAGGGCAGGCTCGTGGTGCCGCCTTGACCGCTTGCGGTCAGGCATCTATGACGCTTGCCGAGTATTCGCCCAGCCAAATCAAGTTGGCTGTTGTGGGGGCGGGGTCTGCCGATAAGGGGCAGGTCCAATATATGGTTCAGCAGTTGCTGGGTCTGGAAAGAATTCCTTCGCCCGATCATGCTGCCGATGCCTTGGCAGCTGCTATTTGCTACACCACCCATTCAGTTTCCTGGGAAAGGGGGGCTGCGCAGTGATTTCGTTTTTGCGAGGGACGATCGCAGCACTGTTCGTTGATTCTGCCGTGATAGAAGTGGGCGGTGTTGGGTACCGCGTTTCCATGTCGGGGAAGAGCCTTTCCCGGTTGGGGCATGTTGGCGAAGAGGTCAAGGTTCTAACGCGCTTGCAGGTACGTGATGATGCGCTGGTGCTATACGGCTTTTTAAACCATGATGAAGAGCGGTTGTTTGCAAAGCTCACCTCTGTTTCAAGCGTCGGACCGAAGGTTGCGCTTTCCGCCCTTTCCACCTATGAGCCAGAGGCATTGGTATCCGCTATCGTGTCTCAAGATGTAGGGGCTATCCAACAGATTCCTGGCGTAGGAAAGAAGATGGCATCGCGCATTGCGCTCGAATTGAAAGAATCGTTTGGCTCTGAGGCCCAGATTGCTTTGCCCGGCATTTCAGCACAAGCGGCAAATGCGCGTAAGGGTACGGTAGAAGCGCTTCTATCCATGGGCTTCACTTCGGAAGAAACCGATCTTGCACTCAAGGGGGCTCCCGAGGAAGCAAACGAAACGATACTATTGCAATACGCCTTAAAACGTTTAGGGAAATAATCGATAAAAGGTGGACTCATCTTTGTCTGACGATTTTGAAATAGAAAGTGCGTTGTTCGAAGCGCCTTTGGAAGCTTTAAGGGATACTGGCTCATCTCGCGATGGCGATGCTGCCTCGCGCTCTTGTTCGGTTTCCCTTATCGAAGACGACCTGGCCCTTGATCGTAGTCTGAGGCCAACATGCCTTGACGAGTATTTGGGGCAAAAGAAAGTAAAGGATAGCCTTTCTATCCTTATCGAGGCGGCGCGGGCCCGCAAGGATGTGGTTGATCATATTCTGTTTTCTGGCCCTCCCGGTTTGGGAAAAACCACATTGGCTACCGTTGTTGCCAATGAGCTTGGTGTGCATATCAAAACAACAAGCGGCCCCGCAATTGAGCGTACGGGAGATTTAGCCGCTATCCTCACCAATCTTGAAGAGGGCGATGTCCTTTTTATCGACGAGATTCACCGCCTGAATCGCATGGTTGAGGAAGTGCTGTATCCGGCATTGGAAGATTTTGCGCTCGATATCGTTGTTGGCAAGGGGCCTGCGGCCCGCTCCATCAGGCTCGATTTGCCGAAGTTTACCCTCATCGGAGCCACTACACGAACCGGTTTGCTAACGGGCCCTCTGCGTGATCGCTTCGGTATAGCGTTCCGTCTAAATTACTATGCGCCGGAAGAGCTGGCCCTTATTGTCCGACGCTCAGCGCTCATCTTGGGCGTGGATATCCTGGAGGAAGGCGCCTTGGAGATTGCCCGCCGTAGCCGCGGAACCCCTCGTTTGGCCAATCGCCTTCTTAAACGTGTGCGCGATTGGGCTCAGGTGAAGGGCATTTCGCCTATCGATGAAGACTGTGCGGCTCAGGCGCTGGCGTTTTTTGAGGTTGATTCTTTGGGCCTCGACCCGGTGGATAACAGAATACTGGAGCTTCTGTGCGTTCAATTCTCGGGCAGGCCCGTGGGCCTTTCTACGTTAGCTTCGGCGCTTTCGGAAGAGCCCGATACGCTTGAAGACGTGTACGAGCCGTATTTGCTCCAACAAGGTTTGCTCATTCGCACACCGAAAGGCCGTCAGGCAACGGAGCGTGCTTACGAGCATCTGGGAATACGGTACCCAGAGAGGGGATAACGTGCTAACCCAAGATTATCTGATGCGCATGTTTATGCAGCTTGCTGCCGCTATGAAGGAAAGCCTGCTTCGTGCGCGAGGCGAAAACGATCCCCGCGTAGCGGCCGACATGCTCGATGCAGCCATTTCCGATGCAACGGAGATGGACGGTGGCCTTCTTTTGTGTATGGCGCCAGAATCAATGGCGGCAATGCTGCAACTTTCGCAGCCTGATCCCCAGCTTATGGAGTACGTATCTCGCTCATTACTTCTTTCGTCTCGCTATTCTAGCGAAGCGGGGGATTCTTCTATCGCGGCCCTGCGTCGGGAGCAGGCATATGCGGTAGCTCGAGCATTCGGAGTCGACCTTGATGAAAGCAGCATCAGTCAACAGGAGCTGGATGCCTTATTTGAGCGCAGCGGCCTAGACCCTCGTGCCCTGGGTGTCACAGCACCTCAGTAGTTTGTCGGGGTTCGTCGATCGGTCTAGCTTTTCATCTTCTGCTTTTAAGCATCTTGTTTCCTCGATACCTACTCTTTGTATTTCTATTCGATATGCAGAGCGGTGGTATGCCAGGACGCAAGATGCTTTTTGCTATTGGATAAAAAGTTACATTGTGCGAAATGGTCTATCCATCAGCCCGTTTGAAAAACCCTACATGCATTCGAAAAAATAACCCTTGGTAAACATTGACGGTATAGTATGACAGGGTTAACATCAATCTGTTAGTTAGCTCTGGTTTACTAGGGCCGCAAGCCGCCCCACGGGGCATGTGGAAGGAAGCATCATGGTTTTGTCTGAAGTTAGGAACAATGGCATTTACCACGTAAGGCAGCTTCACGATGGCGCGGGCGACATTCATCGTCACCTTGAGAATCTGGGTTTTGTTCCCGGCGAGCAGATTGTTGTTGTTTCGCGTATTGGCGGCAACCTCATCGTGAACGTGAAAGGCTCTCGCGTTGCGCTTTCTTCTGAGCTCGCAAAGCACATCACGGTGTAGCGGTTTGCTATTTCCAGCTAAGCGAAAAGATGAAGAGGGGAGGCATAGTGAAAACTCTTCGAGAAGTTAAGAGCGGTGAAACGGTGACCGTTGTGAAGCTTAATGGTGAAGGTGCAGTAAAGCGTCGCATCATGGACATGGGCATCACCAAAGGTTGTTCGGTTTACATTCGCAAGGTTGCGCCTTTGGGCGATCCGGTTGAAGTTACCGTTCGCGGCTACGAGCTTTCTGTGAGAAAAGAAGACGCACAGATGGTCGAAGTCGAATAAGCGCATTTATGCCCATCAAAGGGTTGAGCATGAGCATCCTCTGATAGGCATAGTGCGCTCGCACGATCGCAATGCGATCTTTTTTTGATCCTGTAGTTAGCCTAATCTAACACCGAATGGAGGAATGAATGAGAGTTGCACTAGCAGGCAACCCGAACAGCGGTAAAACCACCCTGTTCAATGCTCTGACCGGCTCCAACCAGTATGTTGGCAACTGGCCAGGCGTTACCGTTGAGAAAAAGGGAGGTAAGCTCAAGGCTGATAAGTCTATCGAGATTACCGACCTTCCAGGTATTTACTCCTTGTCCCCCTATACCCTGGAAGAAGTTGTTGCGCGAAATTTCCTTATCCAGGAAAAGCCCGATGCCATCCTGAACATCGTTGACGGCAGCAACCTTGAGCGCAATCTGTACCTCACTACGCAGCTTCTTGAGATGGGCGTACCGGTTGTCGTTGCCGTAAACATGATGGACGTCGTTCGCAAGCGCGGTGACGAAATCCATGCAGAACAGCTGGCAAAAGAGCTCGGCTGCAACGTGGTTGAAATTTCTGCATTGAAGAACGAGGGTATCGACGAGGTGGTGAACTGCCTTAAGACCATTGGTTCTGCGGCTGCGCCTACCCCGATTACGTTCTCTGCTGTAGTGGAAGAAGCAATCTCGACCATCGAGGGCCGTCTTCCTTCCAGCGTTCCCGCTAACCTCAAGCGCTTCTACGCAATCAAGCTTCTTGAGAAAGACAGCAAGATCACCGCTGCTCTTGAGGGAGCTCCCGATGTCAGCGATGTTGTTGCCAAGGTGGAAAAGGAAAGCGATGACGACACCGAGAGCGTCATCATCAATGATCGCTACTCCTACATTTCAACGATCATCGACCACTGCCGCAGCAAGAATATGGCAAGCCAGCTGACCACGTCCGACAAGATCGACCGTGTGGTTACCAACCGTATCCTGGCTTTGCCAATCTTCGTTGTAGTTATGTTCCTCGTGTACTACATCTCCGTTTCCACCGTTGGCAGCATTGCCACCGATTGGGCAAACGATGGCGTGTTCGGCGATGGCTGGTATCTCGGTTCTGGCCAAGAGCAGTTCGATGAGGTATCCGAGGAGTTCGAGGGTGCGCAGGAAAGCGTTGATGCCTTTGAAACTGCAGCTGAAGAAGAGGATCTCGATCCTGCTTCCGAGACATTCATCGAAGATGCTGAAGCCGCTGGTTTGACGGCAACCTATGAGTCGTACGACGACGAAACGGGCGAAAACGAAACGGTCGAAGTAGATGTAGATGCCTACCAGGAAGCCCTTGATGTTCTGGCTCCCTACCAGGGCGACCAGAATGCCATTGCAGCATTCGAGGCAGCAGCTATCGAGGAAGGCCTTGATCCCGAATCCGAAGACTTTGCTGACGAAGCCGCTGACGCAGGTATCATCGCAACCTATGTTGACGAAGACGGCGAAACCCAGGAAGTAGACGCCGATACGTACGCTGAAGAGGTTGAAGGCTCTGAGCCTGATCCCACGGAATACGGCATGTGGGTTCCTGGCATTCCTGTGCTTGTTGAACAGGGTCTCGATTCTGTTGGGTGCGCCGACTGGCTGAAGGCTCTCATTCTCGATGGTATTGTCGCCGGCGTTGGTGCGGTGCTCGGCTTCGTTCCCCAGATGCTGGTACTGTTCTTGCTGCTTGCCTTCCTTGAGTCTTGCGGTTACATGGCTCGTATCGCGTTCATCCTTGACCGCGTGTTCCGCCGCTTTGGCCTTTCCGGCAAGTCGTTTGTGCCGATCCTCATCGGCACTGGTTGCGGCGTGCCTGGCATCATGTCTTCTCGAACCATTGAAAACCAGAACGATCGCCGCATGACCGTCATGACCACGACGTTTATCCCTTGCGGTGCAAAGCTCCCGATTATCGCCTTGTTCGCAGGTGCCGTGTTCGGTGGCGAGTGGTGGGTTGCGCCCAGCGCTTACTTCCTGGGCATTGTTGCCATTCTCTGCTCCGGCGTCATCCTGAAGAAGACCCGCTTCTTTGCTGGCGATCCTGCCCCATTCGTTATGGAGCTTCCTGCATACCATCTGCCTACCATCGGTGCGGTACTGCGTAGCATGTGGGAACGTGCATGGTCGTTCATCAAGAAGGCTGGCACCATCATCTTGGTAGCATGTATCCTGATCTGGTTCATTTCTTCCTACGGCTTCGTTGATGGCGTATTCCAGGCGGTTGAGGATCAGAATGATTCGATCCTGGCTATCATCGGTGGCGCAATCTGCTGGATCTTCGCACCTCAGGGCTTCGGCGATTGGCAGGCAGCATCTGCCACCATCACGGGTCTTATCGCGAAGGAGAACGTTGTATCTACCTTTGGCATTCTGTACGACGGCGATGCTGGTTGGTATGCAAATGTTCAGGCGGCATTCACCTATGCGTCGGGCTATGCTTTCTTGGCATTCAACCTGTTGTGCGCTCCGTGCTTCGCGGCAATGGGCGCCATCAAGCGCGAGATGAACAACACCAAGTGGTTCTTCGCAGCAATCGGCTATCAGTGCGGAATCGCATGGGTTGTATCTCTCTGGATCTACCAGTTTGCTGGCTTGGCTGTTGGTGAGGTTTCCTTCAACGTATTCACCGTTCTTGCCATTGCGACATTCATCGCCTTCTTGTGGCTGCTGTTCCGTCCGAACAAGTGGCAGGGCAAAGCTGCCGTTCGTGCGGTTGATGAAGCGTAGACCGTAACCGAAGGTACTTTATCTGCCGCAGGTCTGCTCGTTTGAGCGGATCTGCGGCTTCCTGATTGTGTTGATGGGTTTACGTGTAGCCTTGAAAGGAGTTTGAGGTATGAACCTTGGAACATTCGTAGTGCTTGTGGTTCTGATTGCTATTGTTGGCGCAATTATTGCCAGCTGGGTTCGCGCCCATAAGCAAGGTCGGCATATTGCATGCGACGAGTGCGGCGGGTGCAGTGCCCACAATCCCGATCGATGCCCTTGTGCCGAAGAAATGGTAAAGGATATCGACAGGGCGATGCGTGAAGCCGAAAAGCGCAAGCCTAATTGATTCCCAATTATCGGTTAAAAATTAAGCCCCTGTTTCGAGCTTTGGTCGCTTGAAACAGGGGCTTTGCATTTGTGGATGTGCGTTGAGCTTTGAGGCTACAAAGAAAGGAACAGTTCGTGGATGCGGTTGTCGTCATCGAGTTCGGGATGAAACGCCATACCCAGCTGCTTGTCGTACTGCACAGCTACGATGTTCCCTTCGCAGGTTGCTAAGACGTTGCATCCTTTACGGACTTCCGTGATGAACGGAGCGCGAATAAACGTCATGGGGACGTTGTCCATTTCGCCGAATGAACCATAAGTGTGAAAGCTGCCCAACTGGCGACCGTAAGCGTTGCGGCGCACGGTGATGGGCATGGTGCCAAACCCCTTAACCTGTAGGCGGTTTTTGGCGGCGGCGGGATTAAGGTTATCCAAGTCGCCCGTTCCGTCTACCGTTTCGGCTAAAAGGATAAGGCCAGCGCAGGTGGCCAGCACCGGCAAGCCTTCTTCGATGCGTTTGCGCAAGGGATCTATCAGCCCAAGTTCATGCAGGAGCTTTGCCTGTGTGGTGCTCTCGCCGCCAGGAAGCACCAAGCGATCGAAAGGACGCTCCAAGTCGGATGCCTGACGGATTTCAAAGCATTCGGCCCCAAGCGCCTCAAGCTTTTTCTTGTGCTCGATAAAGGCTCCTTGAAGAGCCAGGATAGCAACAGTCATTAGCGACCGCGCTCTTCCATGATCAGCTCGATCTCGTCGGCGTTAATGCCCACCATGGCTTCGCCAAGGTCTTCAGAGAGTTCGGCGATGAGCTTTGCATCGGTGTAATTGGTTACCGCCTTAACAATTGCCTGCGCGCGCTTTGCGGGGTTGCCCGACTTGAAGATGCCGGAGCCAACGAATACGCCTTCGGCACCCAGCTGCATCATGAGGGCTGCGTCGGCAGGGGTTGCTACGCCGCCAGCAGCAAAGTTAACAACAGGCAGCTTGCCATTTTCATGTACGTACTTAACCAGTTCTACGGGCACGGCAAGCTGCTTTGCCTCTTCGAAGAGCTCGTCTTCGCGAAGCGAAACCACGTGACGAATCTGCTGGTTCATCTTGCGCATATGGCGAACCGCCTGGATGACGTCGCCCGTGCCAGGCTCGCCCTTGGTGCGGATCATGGTTGCGCCTTCGGCGATGCGGCGAAGAGCCTCGCCCAAGTCGCGTGCGCCGCATACGAAGGGAACCGAGAACTTGGTCTTGTCGATGTGGTAGGTGTCATCGGCGGGCGAGAGTACTTCGGACTCGTCGATGTAGTCAATCTCGATAGCTTCAAGCAGCTGGGCCTCAACGAAATGACCGATGCGGCACTTTGCCATAACCGGGATGGAAACGGCTTCCTGGATGCCCTTGATCATCTTAGGGTCGCTCATGCGGGAGACGCCACCAGCTGCGCGGATGTCGGCAGGGATGCGCTCAAGCGCCATAACTGCGCAGGCACCCGCCTCTTCGGCGATTCGTGCCTGTTCGGGCGTGGTTACGTCCATGATTACGCCGCCTTTAAGCATCTGTGCCAGCTGACGGTTCAGTTTAACCTGCTCTTCGGGGGTATTTGCTTCTGCCATGTTCGTTCTCCTTGAATCGTTTGATGCGGACGTGCCTTGTTGGCGCGTTGAGTCGCTTTTGATAACGAATGAAAGGGTAGAAGCGTTGTGGTATTGCAGGTATACCCAATACTGGTAATAATGGTATGACCAGATTATGACCAGATAAAATAAGATCAGTATCGATGTCGGAACAGAAAAGAGCTCTATATGCTTACCTATTCGTTTTCAAATAAGGGCGAACTGAGCATGTACGAATATCTCTATCGCTGCATTCGCTCCGATATCGAAGCTGGTGTTATTGCGCCAGGGGAAAAGCTCCCCTCCAAGCGTAGCTTTGCGCGTCATTTGGGCGTGAGCCTGATTACCGTAGAAGGTGCGTATTCGCAGTTGATCGCGGAAGGGTATTTAAGGGCCGAACCCCGAAGGGGCTATTTTGCCTCCGATCTGAACTCTTCTGGCGTTGTTTCTGGCCGCAAACCGTCGTTACTTGGTGTCGGATCATCCTCGTTGGGAACGACGTTTCCGACCGATGGGGATCTGCTCCCCGAAGAGGGCTTGGCGCAGGCCTATGCTTCGTTGGCGGCGGCGGGTCGGCCCCGCGAGGGCCGCATCGACGCAGGTGGGCAATCTGCGACATTGGCGAGCTCCTCTGGTGGAAATGGCTTCAATGATGAAGCGGTGTTTGCTGATTTTACGGGCTCATTGGTGCCTTTGGGCATGTTTCCCTATGCGGCATGGGCAAAATCGTTGAGGGATGCCCTGACGCGCGAATCAGAACGTATGCTGGTGGGCGAAACGGGCTTCGCTGGCGCCCTTCGTTTGCGTAAGGCTATCGCCGATCATCTTCGTGGGTTTCGCGGCATGGAGGTTGATCCCGAATGCATTGTGGTGGGGGCTGGTTCCCAGGTGCTCTACAACTGGCTCGTTCAGTTGCTGGGGCGCAATCTCCATTATGGGGTTGAAGACCCAGGGTATTTGCGCCTCTCTCGAATCTATGAGGCGAACAACGTTGAGCTTTCGCATATTCCCTTGGATGAAAACGGTATCGATATGGCATCCGTTGTCGAGTCGAGTGCCGATGTCTTGCATCTGATGCCATCGCATCAGTTTCCTACGGGCATTGTGACTTCGATCGGGCGCCGCTACGAGCTTTTGGGTTGGGCGTCCGCTAAGGATAATCGGTACCTTGTTGAAGACGACTACGATTGTGAGTTCCGCCTTACAGGACGCCCTATTCCCTCGCTTCAAAGCATCGATGCAACGGGGAAGGTGATTTACGCCAACACTTTCACGAAAAGCCTAGGACCGGCGTTTCGTATTGGGTATCTGGTTCTGCCGCCCGCACTGGCGGACCGTTTCAGGCGTGAGCTGGGATTTTACTCTTGTACCGTCAGTGCTATCGATCAACTGGCCTTGGCGCGTTTTATCGAAAGCGGCGACTATGAACGTCATGTGAATAGGTTGCGTACCTACTATCGCTCGGTGCGCGATGCTCTGGTCTCCGCGTTTCAAGCCAGTTCTTTTTCGGAAAGAGTCAGCATCGAAGAGCAGGATGCCGGCATCCATTTCGTCATGGGCATATCCATCGATGCCAAAATGCCTGAAGTACGCAAATCGGCTCCGCAGGGGCATGCCACGCGTTATCGGTTCGATGACGTTGCCGCTGAAAACGCGAAGGATTGCTGCCAACCTGCTAGCCCTGTTGCGGAGAGCCGCTGGGAACGGGAATTTGTTGATGCCGCCCAGGGCAGGGGAGTGCGTATCGTGCCGTTATCCCTGTTTTACAGCAAAAGCGCCGCGCCAGAGCGGGGCCCCGTGCGGCGCTTTTTGGTGAGCTTCGGCGGTATTGAATTGGATTCGGTTGAGCCAGCGGTGGCTGCCTTGGAGCATGCAGTTCGCATCGCCGACGAGACAACGCGGTAGCCTTATTCCTCTATTAGGCGGAAATAGACGGTCTTCACGCCCGAGTTCTCCGACTCCTTTACGCTTTTGCTTTCGAAGAAGCTGAGCGATTCAATGAAAGGCACAAACTTCTTAAACCCGAAGTTGCGTGTGTCGAAGTCGGGCAAGCGTCTGGCAAGACGTGCTCCTAAGCTTGAGGAAAGGATCCAGCCATCATCGCCGCTGAACTCTTCGGCGATTTCACGCAGGGCAGTTTCCACGGTGATGATATCGAGTCCGTTGAAGTCCTCGTCAGCGAGCTCGTGTTCAACATGGGTATCGCGCTCTTGTTTGACCGCGATTTTCTGCTCAATTTGGGGCTGATGCTGCGAGGTCTTTTCTTCGCTGTTGTGATGTTGGGCTTTGGCGGATTCTCCGACTTTCGAAGGAGCTGTCTCGGTTGCGTTCCTTGAGGGCTTAGGGGAAGTTTGGTCGCTCTGTTTCTTTTTGTTGTTCTTCGTCTTTTTGCCCTTTGCGGCGTTGGTGCTTGCCTTGTGCAGAAGGTCGAGGTAAACGAACTTATTGCAAGCGCTAATGAAGGCACGCGGTGTTTTCTGCTCTCCCATGCCCAATACGAACATCTCCGATTCGCGCAGGCGCGAAGCTAAGCGCGTGAAGTCGCTGTCGGACGAAACAATGCAGAAGGCGTCGAGTCGCTTTTGGTACAGGAGGTCCATCGCGTCGATGATGAGGGCAGAATCCGATGAATTCTTGCCTACGGTGTTGCTGTACTGCTGGATTGGCTGAATGGCGTTGTCGAGCAATTCCTTTTTCCAGGTGTTGAGCGCGGGCGTGGTCCAATTGCCGTAAATGCGCTTGTATATCAGGTTGCCCATGCTGGATGCTTCCTGAAGGATGATGCTTGCGTATTTGCTTGAGATGTTCTCGGCATCGATGAGAACGGCTATTTTCATATCTTCCATTTGTTTGGGTCCGTTTTGCGAACGGCCTCCTTTCGCAGTGGATACGTGTGCCTTTGCGAGAGCCTTTGGCGGGGGCGGCAAGGGCTCTCGGGGGGCGGCACCGGGCGTTTTCGACGTTTGACGCGAAAGCGAACCGTGCTTGGTGCCGTGTTGTCAAGAGGCCCCATCGCTTAGAAAAACGATGGGGCCTCGATGCTATTCAATGAACATTGCGTCGCCGAAGGAAAGCATGCGGTACTTGTGCTTAATGGCGTGGCGGTAGGCCTTCATGATGTTGTCGCGGCTTGAGAATGCGCTTACGAGCATCATCAGGGTTGAGCGGGGCACATGGAAGTTGGTCACCATCGCGTCGACCACATGGAACTCGTAACCAGGAAGGATGAAGAGGCTGGTTGCCTCTCTGTCGCGCGGTAGGACTTCGCCCGCTTCTGCATCCCATGCCGATTCCAAGCTGCGAACGCTAGTGGTTCCGATGGCGATTACGCGACCGCCGTTGGCCTTAGTGCGCTTAATGGCTTCAACGGTTTTTTCGGGAACGGTGTAGCGCTCGGTGTGGATCTGGTGATCCTTCGGGAATTCCTCGTCAACGATGCGGAAGGTGTCCAGGCCAACCTCCAGATGCACGGTTTCCCAATCGACACCCTTCGCCTTGATGCGCTCAATGAGCTCGGGCGTGAAGTGGAGGCCTGCGGTGGGCGCGGCAGCACTGCGCTCCTCTCGTGAGAACACTGTCTGATACAGCTCTTCATCGCCCGCATAGTTTTTGATGTAGGGCGGCAGGGGCGTATGGCCGGCACGATGCAACGCTTCGTCGAGCGAGGGCAGGGTGGTGGTGAGGCGTGCCAAGCGTTCGCCCTTTTCAGCGTTTTCGACCCAGTCGATAATCTCGGCGGAAAGCACTACCGTGCCTTCCTTGTCTGAGAAATCGACCATGGCGCCTGTACCCGGTTTCAGGCGCTTGCCGGGGCGCACCAGTACTTCCCAGATGGCCGAAGAGTCGTGTTTGGGCTCAACGTCGAAACGCTCGCGCAGCAGGAATACCTCTGCTTGGCCGCCGGTGTTGCGCTTGGTTCCCAAAAGGCGAGCGGGCATGACGCGGGTTTCGTTGGCTACGATCAGGTCGCCTGGCTTCAAATGGTTGATGATGTCGCGGAAGATCTCATCATGAAGAGCACCGTTCTGGCGTTTCATAACCAGCATGCGGCAGCCATCGCGCTCGGCGGCGGGTTCCTGGGCGATAAGTTCTTCGGGCAAGTCGTAGTCGAAATCGTCGGTACGCATGTTCATTAATTTCTCTCGTTTCTCTTTTGCCTTGGCGGCTTTTCGTGCGGCTTTGCGCTCGGCACGTTCAGCTGCAGCTTCGGCATCGGAATAAGCGCAGCCGCAATAGTTCTGGCGATACATGCCCAGTTCGCGGCTACGTATGGTTGCTTGTGGATAGAATTCGCGGAAGTCTTGGAAGACCGCCGACAACCCCTCGTAAGGCGCAGCAGCGCGTTCGAGTTCTTCGTTGATGATGTCTATATGTTGGTAGGGACTTACGGTGAGGGTGGTGCCAATGCCCTCGAATCCGTGATCGTATGCGTAGCGTGCAAGCTCTTCCAGGCGAATGCGATAGCAGGCGCGGCAACGGTCCGCTCGATTCTCTTGGGTGCCATCCCAGTTTTGCTTGATGGCGTTTTGCCAGGTAGCGGGTTCGTAGGGCCCTTCTATCACGGGGATGTCTTGGCTTTTTGCCCACTTTAGCAACGTTTCGAGGCGATGCTCGTATTCGGGTGCGGGCGCAATATTGGAATTGAGGTAGGCGATGGTTATATCATGGCCTGCTTCGGCCAGTATCCGAACCGGCTCCAGAGAGCAGGGGCCGCAACAGGCGTGAAGTAGTAATTTCATAGGTTCGTCGTACGCTCCTTCCAGCGTCACCTATACTAGCACCTGATTACTTTCGAGCACCTTTGAGAAAGGATTGCCCACAATGCCCAAACGCAGCTATAAAGCCGTGTTCTTCGATCTTGACGGGACGCTCCTGCCTATCGACATGGATGCATTCCTGAAAAACTATTTCAATGATATCGCCGCTTTCGTGCAGTCTCGCGGTCATGACCCGAAACGTTTCATCGATGCTTTGAGCGCTGGCGTGAAAAGCATGCTTACGAAGCAGGGCGGCTTGAATTCTGAGCGTTTCTGGGAAACGTTCACCTCCCGCATGGGAGGCGGCAGCTCGGCCGAATACGAGAAGATGATGGACGAGTATTATTCAACCTGCTTCGACGGCCTCAGCGCCATGGCCACGAACGTCGACCCGAACGCTGCTTATGTGGTAAAGACGTTGAAGGAGAAGGGCTACCCGCTGTACCTCACCACCATGCCCTTGTTCCCCCGCATTGCGGTTGAAAAGCGCCTTTCCTGGGCGAACGTTCCCGCAAGCGCGTTCGATCGCATTACCACGTATGACAATTCCACGAGCACCAAGCCTCATACGGCTTATTTCCAGGAAAACGTGGAGGCAATCGGTTTGGCGCCTGAGGACATCCTCATGGTGGGAAACAATACCCGAGAAGACCTAGCGGCGATGAAGCTGGGCTTGGACGCCTATCTGGTAACCGATTGGCTTCTTGACCCTGACGGATTCGATATCGAATCGGTGAAGCACGGCACCCTTGCCGATTTTGCCCGTTTTGTCGACGAGCTTCCGGAGTGTGAATAATGGCATTGTTTGAATATACGGTTGAGGCTCAATCGGGGCATGCCCGTGCGGGCTCGTTTGAAACGGCGCACGGTACGGTTAAAACCCCGCTGTTTATGCCCGTTGGAACCAGCGCTACGGTGAAGGGCATTCGCCCTCAAACATTGAAGGAAATCGGTTCGCAGATCGTGCTGTCGAACACCTACCACCTGGCAATGCGCCCTGGCGCCGATTTGGTTGCCGAGGCGGGTGGCCTCCATAAGTTTTGTGCCTACGATGGCCCGATGCTCACCGATTCGGGTGGATTCCAGATCTTCTCCCTTGAGGACACGCGCAAGCTCGATGACGACGGCGTAACGTTCACCTCCATCTATGATGGTGACAAAATCCGTTGGACGCCGGAAGACAACATGGACATCCAACAGAAATTGGGTGCCGACATTATCATGCAGCTCGACCAGTGCCCCCCTTATCCCGCTACGCGCGAATTCGTCCAGCGTGCGGTTGATCTGTCTGCAAACTGGGCGCGCCGTTGCCTTGCCGCCCATACGCGCGAAGACCAAGCCCTCTTCGCCATCTGTCAAGGCGGTATGCATTTGGATTTGCGTCTTGAGTCCATTGCTCGCCTGAAGCAGATTGGCCAGGAAAGCGTGGCTTCGGGTCATAAGGATTTTGCGGGGTTCGGCATCGGCGGCTACTCGGTGGGCGAAGATCACGAAACCATGTTCGAAACGCTGGGCGACGTTGCTCGCGCGCTGCCGGAAAACAAGCCGCGTTACCTTATGGGCGTAGGCAATCCCACTACATTGGTTCGCGCTGTGTATGAAGGCGTTGACATGTTCGATTGCGTGCTGCCTACTCGAACGGCACGCATGGGCACGGCGTTTTCTTCCCAGGGTCGCATGAATATGCGCAATGCCAAGTTCAAGCATGATTTCGGTCCGCTTGACCCTGCGTGCAGCTGCCCTACTTGCAAAACGCATAGCCGTTCTTATATTCGCCACCTGGTTAAGCAGAATGAAATGTTGGGCAGCGTGCTGCTGAGCATTCACAATCTTTACTTCTTGCTGCATTTGATGGACAGCGCTCGAGAAGCGGTGCTTGCCGATGCTTATGAGGAGTTCTATCAGGATTGGATGAACTCGCCTGCCGCAAAAGACTATTAACGGCACGTATCTGGTTTGAAAATGGGGGAGGTGCCCCCATTTTCGCGTTTTGGGCACATGTGTCCAAGGGCCTGCTTTTGTTCACTCGCAAAAGATTGCGCAATGATTGGTCTTGCCCTTTCGACGACTGCTTTTGTGCGATAAAGTGGCGAAATTGAAGAAATAACATCGGGTTAACGTGTGTGCCGCTATCATGTTTCCGATATGCACATGCGCGCTCGCGCGCTGTTCAGAGGATAATCAGAAGGACTACTATGGTCGACCAACCCAAGGAAAACGAATTGGACGAGGAAAAAGAAGCCACGGCATCTTCCAAGGAAGCGAAGAAGCTTACGGCTGAAGAAAAGCAGCGTGCCAAGGAACGCGAAAAGCGTCGCAAGGCCCGCGCAAAGGAAGCCCAGAAGAAGAATTCCCAGCGTCAGAAGGAGCGCAACAAGCGCACGGGCGGTAACAAGAACCGTCGCAACGTATGGCTTCTTATTGCGGCAACCATTCTGGTAATCGGCTCGGTCTTCATGTTCACGCCCCCGAATGAAAAGATCAATCAGGGTCTGGATATTCAGGGCGGTCTCTCGGTAGTTCTTTCTGCGCAGAGCACCGACGGCGAAGACGTTACCAAGGAAGACATGGAGAAGTCTCGCGCCATCATCGAATCGCGCGTCAATGCCTTGGGCGCATCTGAGGCAACGGTTCAGGTTCAGGGCAACGATCAAATCCTGGTCCAGATCCCGGGTCTCTCTGATCCCGAAACAGCCCTTGCCACCATCGGCAAAACGGGCAAGCTGGAATTCGCTCGCGCTGATTCTTTCACCGAAGCTGACGATCAGGCTGCCATCAAGAACGGCACCTACATGCAGCAAAGTTCGGTTACCGACGATTTCGGCAATTCCTTCAAGACGGGCAAGACAACGTATCGCAGCGTTGACCCAGGCACCTATACGCCTCTCATCACGGGCGAAAACATCACGCGTGTTACAGTAGACAAGGCATCTGAAACCAGCCAGTACTACGCGGTTAACATCTCGCTCGATTCCGCTGGCACTCAGGCGTTTGCCGATGCAACGCGCGATCTTGCTCCCACCAATGGTCAGATTGTCATTATCCTGGACGGCCAGATCCAGTCCGCTCCTGCAGTACAGTCGGAAATCACGGGTGGTCAGGTTTCTATCACGGGTAATTACACGCTCGAAGAGGCCCAGTCTCTCCAAACGGTTCTCGAAAGTGGTTCGTTGCCGGTAAGCTTCCACTACGAGCAGAGCCAGGTGGTAGGTCCTACGCTTGGCCAGGACGCCCTCAACAGCGGTCTGATTGTTGCCATTTTGGGTCTTGCCCTGGTTATGCTGTACCTGCTGTTCTTCTATCACGGCTTGGGCTTGCTCACCGCTGCTGCTATGGCTGTGTTTGCCGTGCTCTACCTTGGCCTTTTGGCTACGCTTTCGGCATTCGGCCTGTTCTCGCTTTCGCTGGCGGGTATTGCAGGCATCGTCCTTACCATCGGTATGGCCGCCGACTCCTCGATTCTGGTATTGGAGCGTTTCCGCGAGGAAATCCGAATGGGCAGAAGTGTTCGTGCGGCTTCCATCACGGGTGTTCGTCATGGCATCGAAACCTCCATCGACGCCGACTTGGTTTCGCTGGTTTCGGCCCTCACCCTGTTCTTCTTGGCTTCTGCAAGCGTTAAGGGCTTCGGCCTTACGCTGGCACTGGGCATTGCGTGCGACATCGTTATGATGTTGCTGTTGAAGGCTCCGCTTATCCGCCTTCTTGCTCCGCACGTTATTACTAAGCATCCTGGTTTCTGGGGTGTGTGCGACTGTCAGGAAGCAGCGCCGGTCTATGCCGAGCTTCGTGGCGAACAGACGGGAACGGTTGCCCATCCTTCCGCTGAGGCGATGGAGGAAAAGAAGTCTATTGCCCACAAGACGCTTGATGAGCTGAAGGGTCGCTTTATTAAGCGCGACATCAACTTCATGGGTGCGCGCAAGGTGCTCCTTTGCATTTCGGCTGCGCTTGTTGTTCTGTCGTTTGTGGTCGTAGGTGCCCGCGGCCTTCAGTTCGGTATCGAGTTTGTGGGCGGTACGTCTATCGCATTCCACAATACGGGCGACACCTCCATCGAAGATATGCGTGCGGCCTTCGCTGAGGCGGGCGAGCCTGACGCCGTTGTTCAGACCACCAATTCTGATGGTTCCGATGGCTTCCTGGTTCGCACCACCACCACGTCTGCCGAATCTGCCGCAACCACGGCAGCGAAAGTGGTCGATACGCTCAACCTGAGCACCGACAGCTATGAGGTAAACACGGTTGGACCCGACTGGGGTCAGAGCGTGATCCAATCTTCCCTCATCGCATTTGTTGTTTCGCTGCTTTTGATCATTGCTTACATCGCGGTTCGCTTCGAATACAAGATGGGCTTGATGGCAGTTGTTGCGTTGCTGCACGACTTGATTATCGTGGTTGGCGTTTATGCGTTGGTTGGCCGCGAGGTTACGCCTAACACGGTGGCGGCCCTGCTTACCATTTTGGGCTACTCGCTGTATGACACGGTTGTTGTGTTCCACCGCATCAACGACAACATGAAGGAGTCCGACGTAAAGTGCACCTTCATGTCTATGGCGAACCACTCGCTGAACCAGGTATTCATCCGCTCGATCAACACCACGCTCACTTCGTTCGTTCCTGTTCTGGGCATGTTGCTGTTCGGTGGCGAAACGCTGAAAGACTTCGCCTTCGCCATGTCGGTAGGTCTGATTGCGGGTTCGTATTCCTCTATCGCGGTTGCAACGCCGCTCTTCGCGATGTGGAAGTCTCGCGAGCCCAAGAACGCCAAGTTGGTGAAGAAGTACGGCACCGATATCACCCGCTTCTCGTTTGCTTCCACACCGCTTCTTGCCGCTGGCACGGTGGAAGCAGCGCAGCCTGTTGCTACGGTTGATTCCATCGAGGAAACTGTGGTAGATAAGGAAGCCAACAAGAACGAAAGTTCTAAACAGAAGAAAGCCAAGAAGGCCGGCAATTCCGAGCCTATCCGTTACAGGAGGAAGAAATAATGAGAGAAGGAAGCGCACCGAATTTCGCACCCCCGGTTGAAGAGGGCATCGTTTTTACCTTTGAAGACGAGTCGGGCGACAAGGTCAATCTCGAATTCCTGGGCCTTATCATCCACAACGATCGTCGCTACGGTTTCTTCTACGCTATCGGCGATGGGGAAGAAGCTGGCGGATCGGGCGAGGTAACCATTCTTGAGGTTACCGAGTTCGATGAAGATGGTCAGCCCGCTGCATTTGAACTCGTAATGGACGACGCTATTGCCGCTGAGGTTTACGAGGACTTCAAGGTTGCCACCAAGGATCTTTACGACTTTCAGTAAGTTCGGTTCAATCTGCTAACAAAAAAGGATCGCTTTCGAGCGATCCTTTTTTGTGGCGTGGGGTGACGGCGCCCCTGCCTCTCGTAGGCGATTTCTGTGTATTCGTATCCCGCAGAAGACCCTTTCAGAAATCCACAGTGCTGCTCGCTAGAATCCACTTGTTTGCTTCTAGTTGCAGTATCCACCGCAACTCAGGTCGTTCTGCTGGCAGCCCTGTGCGTCTTTTGCGGGATTTGCTTCAGCGTAAGATTTCGTCAATTCCAGCGTTTGGCCTTTTTAAGGCGATGCGCCTTCGATTCTGGGGGAGCAGCTCATTGCGAAAACAAAAGTTGCAGTACAGGCCAATTTTTTGTTTTCAGGTTTCCGGCAGCTCTGGAGCAGTGCCGGGGAGGGACGAGGCGGACCCGGCGCGGTACTGTGGGGCGGCGCGGGCTCGCGGTATGAGATGGAGCAGGGTGCGGTTGAGGCTGTTTTTCGGTTTCGCTGCTAGAATGGGCAAATTGCAAAAAGTTTCCAAAACTTCATAGGTAAAACACACTTGAAGAAAATTTTCCTTGACGGCGCAGGTACCGCGAAGTATTTTATTAAATTGTGTCTTTTTGCAAAACAACCGGTTGCAACGAAGGAGGAAATGACTCGTGGTTCAGTCTAATAACCCCGATTCCACCAGCCGTTATAGGACTCGCCGGAGCTTCGCGAAGATCCCAGCCGTCATGGACGTGCCGAATCTGATCGCAATCCAGACGGAAAGCTTCAAGAAGTTCATGGATGATGGTCTGACGAATGCTTTCGCAGACATCAGTCCCATCGAATCCAACACCAAAGATATGTGTGTTGAGTTCGGCAAGCATGAATTTGGTGAGCCCAAGTATAGCGTAGATGAATGCAAGGAACGTGACGTGTCCTACCAGGCACCGCTCTTTGCTGAAATCCGCTTCATCAATCGCGAAACAGGCGAGATCAAAGAGCAGGACGTCTTCATGGGCGACTTCCCACTGATGACGCCCCGTGGCACCTTCATCATCAACGGCACCGAGCGTGTTGTTGTATCTCAGTTGGTGCGCAGCCCTGGCGTGTACTTCTCTGCCGAGCGCGACAAAACATCCGACAAGACCATCTACAACGCGAAGATCATTCCTTCTCGCGGTGCATGGCTCGAGTTCGAAACCGACAAGCGCGACATCCTTTCCGTGCGCATCGACCGTAAGCGTAAGCAGCCTGCTACGCTTCTTCTGCGTGCGCTCGGTATCGCTGAAACGCGCGAAGAGATCATCGATATCCTCGGCGATTCCGAGATGGTGATCCGCACCCTCGACCGCGACCCCGCCACCACCAAGGAAGAGTCTCTTATCGAGCTGTACCGTCGTTTCCGTCCGGGCGAGCCCCCTACGATCGACTCTGCTCGTACGCTGCTTGACGGCCTGTTCTTCAACCCCCAGCGCTACGACCTGGCAAAGGTTGGCCGCTACAAGATCAACAAGAAGCTTGAGTTCGACCCTGAAAACGACGCCTCCACGCTTACGCAGGAAGACATCATCGCAACCATGCGCTACATCGTGGGTCTCCATGATGGCGCCGAAGGCGTTCAGGTAGACGACATCGACCACTTCGGCAATCGTCGTATTCGCACGGTTGGCGAATTGATCCAGAACCAGTTCCGTATCGGTCTTTCCCGTATGGAGCGCGTTGTACGCGAGCGCATGAGCATGCAGGAGCCTGACGACATCACGCCGCAGTCTCTGGTTAACATCCGCCCCATCGTGGCAGCCATCAAGGAGTTCTTCGGTTCTTCTCAGCTGTCCCAGTTCATGGACCAGTCCAACATCGCTGCAGGTGTTACGCATAAGCGCCGTCTGTCTGCACTGGGCCCTGGCGGTCTGTCTCGTGAGCGCGCAGGCTTCGAAGTTCGAGACGTTCATAACTCCCACTACAGCCGCATGTGCCCGATTGAGACCCCTGAAGGTCCTAACATCGGTCTTATCGGCTCGCTGGCAACGTATGCCCGCGTGAACGACTACGGCTTCATCGAGGCTCCATATCGTCGCGTTGAAGACGGCAAGGTAACCGACATCGTTGATTACCTCACCGCTGATGAAGAAGAAAAGCACACCATTGCTCAGGCTAACGAGCAGTTCGATCCCGAAACGCGTGTATTCGGCCACACCGACGAGAACGGAACGTTCGTTCCTTCCGAGCGTCTGCTGTGCCGTACCCGCGACTCCAAGGGCGTATTCGGCGAGCCTGAAGAAGTTACCGTTGACCGAGTAGACTACATGGACGTTTCGCCTCGTCAGATGACCTCTGTTGCAACGTCGCTGATTCCGTTCCTCGAGCACGACGACGCTAACCGCGCACTGATGGGCTCCAACATGCAGCGTCAGGCAGTGCCCCTGCTTCGTCCTAGCGCTCCGTTGGTTGGTACCGGCATCGAGCACCGCATTGCGGTTGACTCCGGCGAAGTTCTGGTAGCCCAGAACGCTGGTGTTGTTGACTACGTTGACGGTCAGACCATCATCATCGAACGTGAAGATGGCGAGTACGACGAGTACCTCATTCCCAAGTTCCAGCGCTCCAACCAGTCTGGCTGCATGAACCACAAGCCTATCGTTCGCAAGGGCGACAAGGTATATGCAGGCGATGTTCTGGCAGACGGTCCTTCTTGTGACGGCGCCGAGCTTTCGCTTGGTCAGAACCTGATGGTCGCTTACATGCCTTGGGAAGGTTACAACTACGAGGACGCTATCATCGTGTCCGAACGCGTTGTTGCTGAAGACCTGCTTACGTCCATCCACATCTCCGAGTACGAGATCGATGCTCGTGACACCAAGCTTGGACCTGAGGAAATCACTCGCGAAGTTCCCAATATCTCCGATGATATGGTTTCCGATCTCGATAGCGACGGCATTATCCGCGTTGGCGCTGAGGTATTCCCTGGCGACGTTCTGGTTGGCAAGGTTACCCCGAAGGGCGAAACCGAGCTCACCGCTGAAGAGCGTCTGCTCCGTGCCATCTTCGGTGAGAAGGCTCGTGAGGTTCGCGACACGTCCCTCAAGGTTCCTCATGGCTCTGGCGGCCGCGTAATCAACGTGGTTCGTTCTTCCCGTGCAAACGGCGACGAGCTTGCTCCTGGCGTAAACGAACTCGTTCGCGTATTCGTTGCTCAGAAGCGTAAGATCCAGCAGGGCGACAAGCTCTCCGGTCGTCATGGTAACAAGGGTGTTATCTCCCGCGTTCTGCCGGTAGAGGATATGCCTTACTTGGCCGACGGTACCCCGATCGACGTTATGTTGAACCCCCTGGGCGTTCCTTCCCGTATGAACGTTGGTCAGCTGCTCGAGAACCATCTTGGTTGGGCTGCTAAGTGGGGTTGGTCTGACGATCCTGAGTCCACCGAACCCGTTGCTGGCCCGCAGTTCGTTGCAACGCCGGTATTCGACGGTGCAACCGAGGAAGAGATTTCCAACGCCATCGAAGCTGCTAACCGCAACCTCATCAACATCAACCATGCCAAGTACGGCGACATGGCTCGTGACGAATTCGTTCCGCAGCTTTCCCGCACTGGTAAGGCTTGGCTGTACGACGGCCGTACCGGCGAGCGTTTCCGCGAGCCTATCACCTGCGGTCAGACCTACATCCTTAAGCTGGGCCACATGGTCGACGACAAGATCCATGCTCGCTCGACTGGTCCTTACAGCTTGATCACCCAGCAGCCTCTCGGCGGCAAGGCCCAGTTCGGCGGCCAGCGCTTCGGCGAGATGGAAGTTTGGGCACTGTACTCCTACGGTGCTTCTAACGTCCTGCAGGAGATCCTGACCATCAAGTCCGACGATACCTCCGGCCGTGTTAAGTCCTACGAGGCTATCGTTAAGGGCGAGAGCATTCCTGCTCCTGAGGTACCTGAGTCCTTCAAGGTTCTCATCAAGGAAATGCGCTCGCTGTGCCTCAACGTTGAGCTTGAGGGCCACCAGCATCAGACCATCGATGTCACCCATGACCCCGATGAGGATGAGCTTTTGGGCGCCGCACTTCCCGTTGAAGAAAAGTCCGAAAAGGACAGCGACGACCTGTTGGGTTCCATCACTGCCGAGCTTGGCAATCTGATGGGCGAGAAAAACGACACTGACGACCTTATCGGTAAGGGAGAGGAGAACTAAATGAGCGAATTTGACGTTAACAATTTCGACGCCATCCGCATCTCTCTTGCAAGCGCTGAAGATATCCGTGGTTGGTCTCGTGGCGAAGTTAAGAAGCCCGAAACCATCAACTATCGTACGCTCAAGCCCGAAAAGGACGGCTTGTTCTGCGAAAAGATCTTTGGCCCCACGAAGGACTGGGAATGCGCCTGCGGTAAGTACAAGCGCATTCGCTTCAAGGGCATCGTCTGCGAACGCTGCGGTGTTGAGGTTACGCGCTCCAAGGTTCGTCGTGAGCGCATGGGCCACATCGAGCTCGCTGCTCCGGTAAGCCACATTTGGTACTTCAAGGGCTCTCCTTCGCGTCTGGGCTACTTGCTCGACATTCCGCCGAAGGAACTCGAGAAGGTTCTCTACTTCGCATCTTCCATCATCACGTTTGTTGACAAGGAAGCTCGCGAAGAGGACGTAGAAGAGCTGCGCGATGAGCTTTCCGCAGACTTGGAAGAATTGGACGCAGAGCGCGATCGCCTCATCGAGGCTACGCGCCGCCTGTCCGTCGACTACGTTCCCGAAGAGGACGAGTTCGTTGACGATATCGACGAAGACGAGCGTATGACGCCCGAGGAAGTCGAAGAGGAAATCGCTGACATCTACGAGGAGTTCAACGAGCGCAAGACCCTGCGTTCCGAGGCTCTGGAGGCTTTCCTGAAGATCGAGCCCAAGCAGCTCGTATCCGACGAAGCTCTGTATCGCGAGATGCGCCTGAACTATTCCGACTACTTCAAGGGCGGCATGGGCGCAGAGGCTATCCGCGACCTGCTCGACAGCATCGACCTTGCAGCTACCGCCGAAGAGCTTACTGAAACCGTTGCCACCGGCAAGGGCCAGAAGCGCACCAAGGCTATTAAGCGCCTGAAGGTTGTCGACTCGTTCCTGCATTCCGCAAACAAGCCTTCCGATATGATCCTGGACGTAATCCCGGTTATTCCGCCGGATCTGCGTCCTATGGTCCAGCTCGATGGCGGCCGTTTTGCAACGTCCGACCTGAACGACCTGTATCGTCGCGTTATCAACCGCAACAACCGCCTGAAGCGTCTGCTCGACTTGGGTGCTCCCGAGATCATCGTTAACAACGAAAAGCGCATGCTCCAGGAAGCAGTAGACTCCCTGTTCGACAACGGCCGTCGTGGCCGTCCCGTAACGGGTCCTGGCAACCGTCCGCTGAAGTCCCTCTCCGACATGCTGAAGGGCAAGCAGGGTCGTTTCCGTCAGAACCTGCTCGGTAAGCGCGTTGACTACTCCGGCCGTTCCGTAATCGTTGTTGGCCCTAACCTGAAGCTGCATCAGTGCGGTTTGCCTCAGCAGATGGCCCTCGAGCTGTTCAAGCCCTTCGTAATGAAGCGCCTGGTAGAGCTTGAGTATGCTGCCAACATCAAGGCTGCAAAGCGTGCGGTAGATCGTGGCGCCAGCTATGTTTGGGATGTTCTGGAAGAAGTTATCGTTGAGCATCCGGTACTGCTGAACCGCGCACCTACGCTGCACCGTCTGGGTATTCAGGCATTTGAGCCGGTATTGGTAGAAGGCAAGGCCATCAAGCTGCATCCGTTGGTGTGTACTGCATTCAACGCTGACTTCGACGGTGACCAGATGGCTGTTCACGTACCGCTGGGTGCTGAGGCTCAGGCTGAGGCTCGCGTACTGATGCTTTCCGCAAACAACATTAAGTCGCCTGCACATGGTCGTCCGCTGACCGTTCCTACTCAGGACATGATCATCGGTATGTACTACCTCACCGCTGCCCGCGATGGCTTCCCCGGTGAAGGTCGTGCATTCATCGACTTCGCTGATGCTCGCAACGCCTATGACGCTCGTGCCGAGGTTGACCTTCAGGCCAAGATCTGGGTTCGCCTTCCAAAGGACACCCTGGTTGCAACCGCATTCGGTCAGTTCGAGGAGCACAAAGCTGGTTCGCGTCTGCAGACCACCATTGGCCGTATCATCTTCAACGGTGTGTTCCCGGACGATTATCCGTTCCTGAACTACCAGATGAACAAGAAGGAAATTGGCCGCATCGTAGAGGATGCTTGCAACCGCTACACCCTTTCCGAGGTTGAGCCTATTCTTGACGGTTTGAAGGACACTGGCTTCCATTACGCCACCATCGCTGGTATTACCGTTTCCGTTTACGACGCAACGGTTCCTCCCAGCAAGGACGCTATCCTTGCCGATGCCGACAACAAGGTTGCTGCTATCGAGGAAGACTACGAGATGGGTCTTATGAGCGCCGAAGAGCGTCATAAGCAGGTTGTTGACATTTGGACCGAGGCCAACGAAGAGGTCGGCGAGGCAATGGCTGCTAACTTCGACAGCTTCAACCCGATCTTCATGATGGCCGACTCTGGTGCTCGAGGTAACATCAAGCAGATTCGTCAGCTTGCTGGTATGCGTGGCCTGATGGCAGACACCAAGGGCGGCACGATCGACATTCCTGTTAAGTCGAACTTCCGTGAGGGCCTTTCCGTTCTGGAATACTTCATTTCTACGCACGGCACTCGAAAGGGTATGGCTGACACCGCGCTGCGTACCGCAGACTCCGGTTACCTTACCCGTCGTCTGGTTGACGTTGCTCAGGACGTTATCGTTCGCGAGATCGACTGCGGTACTTCTGACGGCGTTCCTTACCCGATTCACAACGATAAGGGCGAGCTGGACGAGAACCTGGTTGGTCGTTGCGTTCTGGAAGACATCCAGGATGCCGAGGGCAACGTTATCGTTGCTGCGGGTAGCTTCATCAACTCCATGGATCAGGTTGCCGCTATGGATGCTGCTGGTATCTCTACCATCAACATCCGCACGGTTATGACCTGCCATGCAGAGCACGGCGTTTGCCAGAAGTGCTACGGTTGGGACCTTGCTACCGCACGCCCGGTTAACATCGGTACTGCTGTTGGCATTATTGCTGCACAGTCCATCGGTGAGCCTGGCACGCAGCTTACGATGCGTACGTTCCACGCCGGCGGTGTTGCAGGTGAAGACATTACGCACGGTCTGCCTCGTGTTACCGAGCTTTTCGAGGCTCGCAAGCCTAAGGGCCAGGCTGTTCTTGCTGAAATCGCTGGTACCTTGCAGGTAACCGCTGACAAGGTGAACAAGACGCTTACCGTTCACGACCAGGAAGGCAACATCCGCGAATACGTGGTATCTGCTCGCGCAACGCTTTTGCCGGGTGTTACCGATGGTTGCGAAGTTGAAGTTGGCCAGCAGCTCACCAAGGGTTCTGTAAACCCCCACGACCTGCTTCGCCTTACCGACCCGAACACCACGCTTCGCTACATCGTTGCTCAGGTTCAGGACGTGTACGTGTCCCAGGGCGTAGACATCAACGACAAGCACATCGAGGTCATCGCGCGTCAGATGCTGCGCAAGGTCGTTGTTATGGAAGCCGGCGATTCCGAGCTTTTGCCCGGTCGTCAGGTGAATCGCCACGAGTTCGAGCGCGTTGCCAACGAACTCATTGCAGAAGGCAAGCAGCCCCCCGTGGGCCAGCCTCTGCTGCTCGGTATCACCAAGGCTTCGCTGGCTACCGACTCGTTCCTGTCGGCCGCGTCGTTCCAGGAGACCACCAAGGTTCTCACCGATGCCGCGATCGAAGGCAAGACCGACGTTCTCGCCGGCCTGAAGGAGAACGTCATCATCGGCAAGCCGATTCCTGCTGGTACGGGTCTTCCTCGTTACCACAAGGTCGGCCTCACCTACAAGGGTGCTCCCGTGCATCCCGAGGGTGAAGAGCAGCTGCCCGATTACGCGCCGCGTGAGCTTCGCGAAATCGAAGACCTGTTGCCCCAGCCTCAGGACTGGTCGCTCGACGAGAACTACATGGGTGGCTACGGCAACTACTTCGGTGGCGGCAGCTTCCGTGGTGGTCGTGCCAACCAGCTCTCCGACGAGGACGCGCGTCTGTACCTCTACGACGATCTGGGCGTTTCGCAGCGTTGGGCTAACAAGTTCAGCGAAGCGGGCATCGAGACCGTTGGCGACTTGGTCGGCTACACCGAAGATGAGCTTCTGCGTATCGAAGGCATTGGCGCCAAGGCTATCGAAGAGCTCAAGACCGGCCTTGCTGAGCATAGCCTAAGCTATCTCATCGAGGACGACCTGGCTGCGTCCAACGACGACATGAGCCAACTGCTCGACATGGTCTTCAGCCCCGACGACACGGTGCTCATCGGCGGCGATTCGCCGGCGACGTTCAACACCGAAGGCGAGGAAATGCTGGGCGAGGCTCTGCCGCCGCGCAGCTATCATCGCGACCTGAGCGAACTTGACGCCCTGCTGGGCGGCCTGGGCGACTTGGGCTTCGGCGAGACGAGCGAGAAGCACGAAGCTGAGTCTGACGAAGACGAAGAGTAACGTGCGAGTCGCATAAACGACATTGAATGCCGCTCCGGGAAACCGGGGCGGCATTTTTGCGTTTGGGGCCAGCGCGCCCGTGGAGTTTTCATTGTTGGGCGCCTTCTTTGAATCGCCAGTGGAATGGGCGGTTGCGAACTATGGCAAAGATACGAATCATGAGCGCAGCTCACGCCCTTGTGACCGCCGCCGTAGCATGCTTGTGTTAGGGTTGAATGAGGAATATGTAAAACGCCGGTATGGGCGAGGAAGGTACGCGAGATGTCAAGCGCCGAAAAAGCCAAGAAAAAGCAGCGCAACCAGGAGTGCTGCAAAGTCAGCGAGGAAATCAAGCAACGCGCGGCAGACATGGAGAAGGAAATCATCGCTGAGCGCCGTTATTTCCATAAGCATCCCGAGCTATCGCTGAAAGAGACCGAGACGGCAAATGCCCTTTGCTGGCGTCTTGCCTCTATGGGCATCGAATACACCCGCGTACCTGGAAACGGTATTATCGCGACCATCAAAGGAACGGCGCCCGATGCGTATGACGCAGAGGGAAATCCGCGCCGTCGCATCGCGCTGCGAAGCGACATTGACGCCCTGCCCGTAACCGAGCTCACGGGCGCTCCGTATGCGTCGGAAAACGAAGGCGTCATGCATGCGTGTGGCCACGACTGCCATATGTCCATGCTGCTCGGCGCGGCGCGCATTCTTTTGGGCATGACCGATGAAATCCATGGGGAAGTGCGCTTGCTGTTCCAGCCTGCCGAGGAATGCTCCGTTGGCTCTCGCATGATGATCAAGGCGGGGGCGCTCGATGGCGTCGATACGATTTTCGGCACGCATATTTGGAGCGAAGTCGATGCGGGAACTATTTCATGCGCACCTGGTCAGCGCATGGCCAACACCGACTGGTTCCGTATCGACATCAAGGGCGTGAGCGCTCATGGCTCCATGCCCCACAAAGGCGTCGATGCCGTGGTGGTTGCGGCCGAAATCGTGGTGGCGCTTCAGGTTCTTGTGAGCCGCGACATTTCCCCCTTCGAGCCCCTCGTGGTTACCGTGGGCGAAATCCATGGAGGCGAAGCCCGCAACATCATGGCTGGCTCGGCCTACCTTACGGGCACGATTCGTACGTGGAGCGACAAAACGCGCAAAGCCATGCCCGAGCGCCTGGAACATCTTATCCAGCGTTCGGCGAAAGCGTTCAACGCGAAGGCGAAACTCACGTATCAAGAAGGCAATGCCGGCTTGTCGAACGATTCCGAATGCGCCGAGCGTTGCCGCAAGTCTGTCGTGAAGCTGTTCGGCGAAGAGGCGGTAAGCGATTACGAAGGTACCCTCGCAGGTGAAGACTTCAGCGAATATCTCGATATCGTGCCTGGCGTGTTTGTGTTCCTTGGCTGCCGAAACCCCGATGTTGATGCGGTGTATCCTCAGCACAGCGGGTACTATACGGTCGATGAAAGCGTTCTGAAAAACGGTGCGGCGCTTGCCGCCCAATATGCCATCGATTTTCTGGCAGAATAACGCTGGGCGAACACAAGCGCGAAACCCAACGAATCGCGACGGTATGTATTGAGAGTCAAGGAGACCTCTATGGATGAGCAGCAGATGAACGAAGGCCTTTTATGCGACGCCGATCGCCAGCTCATCGCAAGCGCTGCTCGCTTGCAGAAATATGTCGAAGCCCCCGTTTCTGCAGGGCTTCTTGGCGAGTTGTCGGACGATTTGCTGAAGCTCGCTTTCATTCCGTATGCGTCGAGGTCGAAACTCTCGAGCCTGTATGGGCCGGGTCTCGACTTCATGAGTCTTGTTAGCGCCGACTGGCGTGAGGCTTTTTCTCAGGGCGCATTGCGCATGCACAACGCGAAAACGATTAGCTTCCCAACGCATATCGAAATGGCGAATGGCGAGGCCGTTGAGCTCTCTATCTCTGAGAATGCACAGGAAGGCGGGCTTGCGTGGTTTCTGTCGTATGTTCCCATTGTCGAGCATATGAAGCTGCGTCGCGATTGCGTTGCCGAGGCGAAGGCCGAATCGGAAAAGCCCCGACTCCCCAAAGAGCCGCTCCCGGCGCTTATGGAGGACGGTTTTGCGGGTATGCAGGAATCTGAAGATTATCTCGTGAACCCTGTGCCCCTCGCCGTTTTGAACGAGCTCGATTCAATGGATGCCGAGTTTTCTTCGTTCGTCTGGGTGTCGCAGCGCCGCAACGAACAGATTGCCGAATATGAGCAGCGCAATATCGACGTATTGGAATTGCTGAATCGCGATTGGGACTATGCGCTGTCCAACCGCGTGCTTCGATATTACGAAGGCAAGGTCATTTTCCCCGTGAGCATCGTGCGCGACGACGGAGAAACGCTCGTCGAGGTTTCCATCAAACGCGATCGCGGGGCGGAAAGGCCGGGCGCACTGCCGTGGCATGTCTGCTTCGTGGACAACTTCGCTCGGCAAAAGGTGCGCGCTGGCCACGCGCTTTTCGATTGGGCCTACCTGGGGAATTTCGACGATACAATCGAAAGCCTTGCCGAGATGGCGCTCGCTGAAAAGTGGGGGTTCGAAGCCGACGACGAGCCAAAGTCGAATTCGATTCTCAAAAGCTATCTCACGTATACCTTCTATAGGTTGCAGGCTGAGGGCAAAGTGCTCGAAAACCGCGAAAGGGGAATCGCCGCATTCAATACGGGCCTCGTCGACGCAACGTATGAGGCGATTTATGCGTGCTTCTCCCCGTCGAACATGGAGCAGCCTTGGCGTTTCGAGGCGTTCTGCAAAGCGGGTTCGAGAATGTGGGGAAAGAAGCTCGTGGCTTCGTTTGAGCCTCTGCCACAAAGGGCGTCGTATGTCGAAAAGAAAGACGACCTGCTTTTTGACGGGAGTCGAACGCTTCAGCGCGATGTCGACCACATTCTTCTCGACAATATCGACCGATTGCCGCAGGCGTTTCTCGCCGAAGAGCTTCGTGGCGCAGATGATGCGATAGAGGCGCTCGACAAAACGATGCATGCCGAGGACGACACGTCGAGACGCGCCGCGTACGATGAGCTTCGCGAGGCTGTCGAGGACAACGTGAGAATCAAGCGCAGGCTTATCAATAGGCTCGATGACGCTATCGAGCTTGCCCAAAAGCGTGTCGAGTGGAATTTCAAAACGGCCGTTCCGGCGTTTTATCCCACAAAGAACACGATGAGCCTGCTTCTTCCGCTCGATCTTACCGAAAACGAGCAGCCCGATGTCGCGCTTGTCGTTGAGCTTATGGAATCGGGGGCCTATATTGGGCAAACGATCCTTACCATGAAGATGGCTTACAACAATGCAAGGCTCATTTGTCGGCCCGACAGCGATTGGCTCAACACGTCGCTGCGCCTTTCTTAAAAACTATGAAGAGCGCCCCGCTTTGGTATGAAGCGGGTCGTTTTGCTTGCGGGACATACACCCCTTCGTCGTGCGACGACTGTCTTGCATTGATTCGTATAGTTTTTGCCGCTTGCGCGCTTTAGGCGGCGAAAGCGCACGCATACCGTTAGAATGGCTTTCGAAACATGGTGGAAACTTTTATGAAGGCACGCCACGGCCTCGTTTTCGCTGAACGAACAATCGATTTAGGAGTCCACATGAACGCCGACCTCACGAGTCGTTATGGAACCATGGTCTTCTCCGATCACGTCATGAAGGAATATTTGCCCTCTGACGTGTACAAGAAGCTTTCTGAAACCGTGAAGGAGGGCAAGCCGCTCGATCTTGACGTGGCAAACGCCGTCGCCCACGGCATGAAGGAATGGGCCCTCAAACATGGCGCCACGCATTTCGCGCACTGGTTCCAGCCCCTTACGGGCATCACGTCGGAAAAGCACGACGCTTTTCTCGATCCGGTGGGCGATGGCACGGCGATTGTGAAATTCTCGGGCAAAGAGCTCGTTCAGGGCGAGCCCGATGCATCGAGCTTCCCCAATGGCGGTTTGCGCGCAACGTTTGAGGCGCGCGGCTATTCCGCGTGGGATCCCACGAGCCCCGCATTCATTAAAGACGAAGTGCTGTGCGTGCCCACGGCGTTTTGCTCGTATTCGGGCGAGGCGCTCGACAAGAAGACTCCGCTTCTGCGCTCTATGGCCACGCTCGACAAGCAGACGAAACGCGTGCTTGCGCTGTTCGGCAAAAATCCCGCTCACGTCACGGTCAACGTGGGCACCGAGCAGGAATACTTCCTTATTTCTGAAAAAGATTACGAGCGTCGCCAAGACCTCATCGTGTGCGGCCGCACACTGTTTGGCGCACCGCCGTGCAAGGGCCAAGAGCTCGACGAACATTACTTCGGCGCCATTCGCCCTACGGTGAATTCGTTCATGAAAGAGCTCGACGACGAGTTGTGGGGCTTCGCGGTTGCCGCGAAAACCAAGCACAACGAAGTCGCGCCTTGCCAGCATGAGCTCGCCCCAGTGTTCTGCAACGCGAATCGCGCGGTTGACGAGAACCTGCTCACCATGGAAATGATGAAGCTGCTCGCGAGCCACCATGGCCTTGTGTGCCTGCAGCACGAAAAGCCGTTTGAGGGCATTAACGGCTCGGGCAAGCACAACAACTGGAGCTTCGGCACCGAGGATGAGAACCTGCTCGACCCGGGCGACACGCCTGAGGCGAACTTGCAGTTCATCGTATTCCTTACCTGTGTTATTGAAGCGGTCGACAATTATCAAGACTTGCTGCGCATGAGCGTTGCAAGCTGCGGAAACGATCATCGCTTGGGCGCGCATGAGGCTCCGCCGGCCATTATCTCGATCTTCTTGGGCGATGAGCTTTCGAGCATCATCGACGCGCTTACTTCGGGCGAAACCGCCGCGCACACGCTGCGCGAGCA
>ENA-OUQH01000206-OUQH01000206.1-human-gut-metagenome-genome-assembly--contig:-NODE-206-length-46368-cov-5.606698_pt1 | contig 46368 bp, 42 predicted proteins | sample MGYA00237948_ERZ548828 | MGnify/ENA primary metagenome ERZ548828 (study PRJEB26490, sample SAMN05194711) | human gut metagenome | biome: terrestrial biome; feature: human-associated habitat; material...
CACCGAGTTTGCCACCGAGCTTACTATTCCCACGAATTTGCCCATCATGGAAAAATTGATGTAAGACATCACCGATTCGCTGATTTTGTCGAGAATTCCGAGACTGCTCAAAAACTCCGAATTATCCGTAAAGTTTTTTATCGTCTCGTAATACGACGGCGCATTTTTAACCAGATCCTGCATATTTACATACAGCGCCGGAATAAGAAAGTTAAGCGAGAAAGCCAAAATTGCGATAAGCACAGCGTAAACCGACAGAACCGAAATTACACGTGCCGCTTTTTTTGAAAGCCTTTTTGCCTTTCTTTTCAAAAATTCTTCAATCGCTTTTGACGGCTTGTTTGTAAAAAAAGCCAACACCGCTCCTATTATAAAGGGCATCATAATGTCAAAAGCGCTTTTTATCCACGATTTAACATTGCTGAAATCAAGCGCTTTCCACGCCACTATCAGAATAATTCCGACCGCGAGAATTTTCCACCAATAGCTTTCAATTTTTTTCATTGATTGCGTCCTTTCGTAATATAATGTAAAGAGATTTATTTGCAGAAACGGAGAGTACCCTTGAAAAAGCTTGCATTCATTCCGATTTTACTGATGATTTTTTTGCTTACGGGCGCGGCAAACCCCTATAAAATTTTCATTGACGGGGAAGTTTCGTGCGTCTACCTTTTAAAAGACGATAAGCTTTTAAAAACATATAAATGCGCCACGGGAAAATACAAAACGCCTTCGCCTATAGGCACATTCAGCGTTAACCGAAAAGGCGACTGGGGAGACGCTTTCGGCGGCAGCTTTATAGGTCTTGACGTGCCTTGGGGGAATTTCGGCATACACGGAACTCCTCACCCCGAATCCGTCGGCTGGAATTCCTCCATGGGCTGCTTTCGGATGTACAACACAGACGCTGCCGAGCTTTTAAAAATTATTCCGATAGGCACACGCGTTGCCGCCGTAAACGGCCCGTTCGGCGATTTTGGCAGCGGCTTCAGAAATATAACGCCCGGTCAATACGGCTCAGACGTTATGCGCATACAAAAGCGCCTCTCGGAGCTTGGCTATTACAGCGGCTCACCCGACGGCAAATACGGCGAAATTCTTCAAAGCGCCGTTCACCGCTTTCAGGAAGATAATTCCTTTACAATTTCAAACACAATTACCCCGTCTCTCCAAGAGAAAATGGGTTTTATACTCATGGAATAGCCCTGCTATTTTTCCTCGTCATATGTTCTCTCCGAGATGCAGTATCTCGGACGGTGCTTGCTTTCCATATATATTTTGCCTATGTATTCGCCTATTACGCCGAGACTTAAAAGCTGTACGCCGGCAAGGAAGCACACAATACATGTGGTGGACGCCCAGCCCGTTACGGCTTTGCCGCAGAGCGCGCGTATAATTGCCCACAAAATGCCTATTAAGCTTAAAATCGAAACAGCCGAGCCGAACCCCGTTATAAGTCTTATGGGTTTTATAGACAGGCTCGTAATTCCGTCTGCCGCAAGGCGCAGCATTTTGCTGAGCGGATAGTGCGATTCACCGGCTATACGCTCGCTTCTGCTGTAATAAACGCTTGTGGATTTAAAACCAATAAGCGGAAACATTCCTCGCAGAAAAATGTTAACTTCTCCGTAATTTGCAAGCTCGTTTAAAACACGCGCGCTTGCAAGACGGTAATCCGCATGATTATATACAATATCTCCTCCGAGACGCTTTAAAACCTTATAATAGCTCTCTGCCGTAAAGCGTTTGAAAAATGTATCCGTTTTTCTCGAATCGCGCACGCCGTACACAATATCGCACCCGTTGCGGTATGCGTCCACCATTTTCTCCATGGCGGTTATGTCGTCCTGACCGTCGCAGTCTATGCTGATGCTTATGTCGCATTTGCCGCGCACTTCCATAAGACCCGCCAAAACCGCATTCTGATGGCCGCGGTTTCTGCTCTGCGCAATGCCTTCAAAATGTTCATCTTCGCGCGCCAGCGACTTTATTATGTCCCAAGTCTTGTCCTTTGAACCGTCATTTACAAAAAGAATGCGGCTGTTTTCCGCAATTTTTTCTTTTTTAATAAGAAGATTGAGTTCTTTCAAAAACATCGGTGCGGTCTTGGGCAGAACCTTTTCTTCATTATAGCACGGAATTACTATATATAACCTCGGTAAATTCATAATCTTCTCCAATCAATAAGTTTATCGGCTGAGAAATAAAAAGAGTGCAGCAAAATGATTATTTTGATACACCCTCTTTTTGCTATCTTAATATCTTCAAAATTTTAAAATCCGCGGTGTCACCGTCCGGCAGCTGAGCCGTAACCGTATCGCCTACCGACGCGCCCAAAAGCGCTTTGCCTACGGGCGATTCATCCGATATTTTGCTTTTCACCGGGTCTGCCTCAGTGGAACCCACTATTGTATATTCAACGTCCTCGTCAAAATCCACATCGTGCACCAAAACGTGCGAACCTAAGTTTACGGTATCGGTGTCCAAATCGTTTTCATCTATAAGTTTAATATTTTTAAGCATCTGCTCCAGCTGGGCAATTCTTGTCTCAACCTGCGCCTGCTCATTTTTCGCCTCATCATATTCGCTGTTTTCGGAGAGGTCTCCGTATCCCAAAGCCGTCTGAATTTTTTCTCTGACGTCGTTTCTTTTTTCGGTTTTTAAATATTCAAGTTCATCCTGAAGTTTTTTAAGACCTTCGGCGGTAACAACCACCTGTTTTTCCTCTACCATTATTCCAACCTCCTATGTTTATACGAATCGGATTTCTCCTTTTCGATTGCCAGTAGCATGTATTATAACACTTTATTTCTGTTATGTCAAGAGTAAAAATACAGCCTTTTGTTAATAAGAACCAAGCAAATTTGTATCATTTTTCAAATCATTTGTAAGAATTTACCGAAGCAACCGCTGTTTTATCGTACGAAATGCCGAAAAAATCGAGAGCAGTCTGCAGCCTTTCGGGACTGTACAGCGCATCTGCCGCAAGACGAAGCTGCGGCGGCAGAGTATATTTCACACTATCCGGAGTTACCGCGCTCTGCGGCATTTTTTTTCCGCTTAAATTTACAATATTTTCAGCGCCGTCAACTGAAAATATTTCTCCGCCCGGCATGATAACCGCTGTTTTACCTCCGAGCCGCACAGCCGAAGAAGCGCTTGAAGGCACGCCGAATTCCTCCATCATAATATCGTTCATTACATCGGCGCACGCAGGCGTTGTGAGAAAAGAAACGCGGCACCGCGACATGATAATATCGCTGAATTTCGATATATCCCGTACGCTGACGGAGAAAATTACAAACTCCGGCATATCGGCGGCGTTTGCCGCGGTAAAAAGTATTTCTTTCATGTGATGCCAAAAAAGTCCCCTTCCGTCGGAAAAAAATTTTTCATTTTTGTATTTTTCCGCCGCATCACACTTATACAAAACGCTTCCCGAAAGCGTTTCCCTTATTTTGCCTTTTGAAAAAAGAGCGCTTAAATACCGCGGTTTTTCGTCAAGGTAAAGCGTTCTCAATGTATTTTCGGCATCTATGCGTACATCGGCAAAAAAGCCGTGTTTGTGCTGCGCGTCCGCAGGAAGTATGTATGTCAGAAGCTTCATAAATAAAATCACCTCACATCATATTTATTTAACACAAGGTGATTATATTACTATTATATATAGGCGCGGTCAAATACAATAACGGTTCTGTAGTACGGATCAAGCGCCTCGTCTATGCGCGCTTTGATTTCATCATCGCTCAGTTTGCACTTTTTCGGCACAACAACGTCAAATATAAGATTTGTGTGCGTATCGCCCGATACGGCGCGAAGATCGTGAAACGTCATGTTTTGGTCTATTCCCGAAATTGTTTCGGAAAGCATCCGCCGCATTTTATTAAGACTTTCGTTATCTGTTTCCACAGGGTCCATATGAATTGTCATAAGAACGCCCAGATTCGAGGCAATGTGCTGCTCAATATTGTCAATTTCATCATGAACCTTTAATATATCGCAGTCAGCCGGCACCTCGGCATGTGCCGAGGCTATGTATTTGCCCGGGCCGTAATTATGAACAATGATATCGTGCACGCCGCAGACATTTTCTCCGCTTAAGATTAGCTTTTCAATTTGCTCGGCAAGCTCAAGCTTTGGCGCTTCGCCCAAAAGCGGCGCAAGCGTTTCACGCATAATTGAGATACCCGAAAAAAGAACAAACAGCGCTACAATAACACCGACTATTCCGTCAAGCGCATAAAAAGACGTAAGCTTCACCAAAACCGCGGAAACAATCGTAGCGCACGTTACGATAACATCGTTGCGGCTGTCCGCGGCAGACGCCTCCATTGCGGGTGAATCCGTCATTTTGCCGAGTTTTCCGTTTAACGCCGAAAGCCAAAGCTTCACGGGAATCGATAAAAGCAGCAGCAGCGGCATCAAAAATGTAAACTCCGTTTCCGCCGGGTTTATCATCTTTATAAAAGATGTTTTTGCAAGTTCCGCTCCGGCATAAATAATTAAAATCGCAACAACAAACCCCGAAATATATTCAATTCTCCCGTATCCGAACGGGTGCTTTGCGTCTGCGGGTTTGTCGCCTATTTTAAAGCCTATAAACGTTACTATGCAGGAGCCTGTGTCGGAAAGGTTATTAAAAGCGTCCGCCGTAACCGACACGCTTCCGCTCAGAGCTCCCACCGTAAACTTTAAAATAAAAAGCAGTATATTTGCAATTATTCCGGCAGTACTTCCGAGGAAGCCCGCCTTTTTCCGCGCGTTATGCGTTTTAATATCTTCCGTACCGACAAAATGCCTTACCAGAAAATCAATCATGCGCCATCATCTCATTTATTATATTTTTTGAGGTCTTTATCCCTTATAACCGTACGCATTATCTTTCCGCTTGCCGTCTTCGGAAGGCTTTCCACAAACTCAACAATACGCGGATATTTATAAGGTGCGGTGTTTTTCTTTACATGAACCTGCAGCTCGCGCACAAGCTCTTCGGAACCTTCATATCCGTTCGCAAGAACAATCGTAGCTTTAACAATCTGTCCGCGTATATCGTCCGGCACTGCGGTTACGGCACATTCGAGAACCGAAGGATGCTCCATAAGCGCACTTTCAACTTCAAACGGTCCTATTCTGTAGCCCGAGCTTTTTATCATATCGTCCGCTCTGCCTACATACCAGTAGTATCCGTCTTCATCGCACCATGCCAGATCTCCCGTGTAGTAATAGCCGTCATGCCAGCATGCTTCCGTTTTCTCCTCATCAAGATAGTATCCTCTGAAGAGACCGTACGGCATCATTTTATCCGTGCGTATCGCAATCTGACCCGTGCTTCCCTCTTCGCAGTCTTCACCGTCGCTGTTTTTAAGATGAATTTCATATCCCGGAGAAGGTTTTCCGAGTGAACCCGGACGCGGCTCGATCCACGGATATGTGGCAAGCGCCACAACCGTTTCCGTCTGACCGAATCCTTCGCGGATTTCTATTCCCGTAGCATCGTAAAACTGCTTGAAAATTTCCGCGTTCAGCGCCTCACCTGCCGTTGTGCAGTATTCAAGACTGCTCAAATCGTACTTTGTCAGATCCTCTTTAATAAGAAATCTGAGAATTGTCGGCGGAGCACAGAAAGTTGTTATCTTGTGTTCCTCTATTTTTTTGAGCAGATCGGTTGGTGTGAATCTTGTGTTATAGTCATAAACAAACTGAACCGCTCCGCAAATCCACTGTCCGTATATTTTACCCCATGAAGCCTTTGCCCAGCCTGTTTCGGCAACCGTCATATGCAGCTTATTGTTTTGTACGTTGTGCCAGAATTTTGCTGTTATGATATGTCCGAGCGGATAAGTAAAGCAGTGCTGCGCCATTTTTGGGTAACCTGTGGTTCCCGATGTAAAATATATGAGCATTGTGTCTTCATTATGCGTAGCTTCTTCACCCGTGGGTCTTTCGAATACGTCCGAACATTTTTCAATGCTTTCCGAAAATGTCAGCCATCCGTCATGAGGAAGACCGCACATTATTTTGTATTTCAAAGACGGGCACACCTTCTGCGCTTCATCCACAATATGCGCAAGACCCGAATCGTCCGCAGTTATAACCGCGTCAACGCTTGCGGCGTGAACCCTGTAAATCACGTCTTTTGTTTTAAGCTGCGCCGTTGCCGGAATCAAAACCGCACCTAATTTGTGCAGCGCCACCGCAACAATCCAGTATTCGTAATGGCGGCGCAGAACAGCCATTACATGGTCTCCTTTTTTTATACCGAGACTTTTGAAAAAGTTTGCTGTCTTGTTGGAAAGTTTTTTAAGATCGGTAAACGTAAAAACTTTTTCGTCACCCTCATCGTTGCACCATACAAGCGCACGCTTTTTAGGGTCTATCTCAGCCCATTTGTCCACAACGTCAAAACCGAAATTAAAATCCTCCGGTATATTTATTTTAAAATTTTCTTTAAAATCCTCATACGAGTCAAACTCGCTTCTGTTTATGTATTTTGATAATATGTCCACTGTAAAATCTCTCCTAAATTACAATGACAAGAACCTTTCCCGGCTTGTCGCCGATTGCCGCCATGCCGTGCGGATATGAGGAATCATAATAAATGCTGTCCCCTTCATTCAGTATAATATCCTTGCCATCTATGCGTATTAAAATTTTTCCTTCGAGACAGTAGTCAAACTCCTGCCCCACATGTACGTTTGTATAAACTTCGTGACCCTCCTTCAGAGGATCGACGGTCACCAGCAGAGGAAGCACCTTGTTATCCGCAAAATTATATGCCAGATGCTGATACTCATACTGCTTGCTTCTTTCTATTGTCAGGCCCTTTCCGCTTTTAACGTGCTGATACACTTTAAGGCGCGGCTCGTCTCCGGAGAGAAGTTCGTAAACCTGCACTCCGAAGTATGCTGCCACCTCCGATAAAAAGCTTATGGGCATATCCACGGCTCCGCTTTCGTATTCAAGATATTTTTCGTTCGTAATTCCGAGATAACGTGCAAGATCTTCGGTTGTTTTTCCGTCGATTTCGCGCATTTCGCGCAATCTTATAGCGACTTTTTTAATGTCGTCATTCATGATAGCTCCCCCTTTCTTTATTTAATTTTTAATTATAACATAAAAAAGCTTGTTTTGCAAACATTTTATACCAAAAAATGCGTTTAGGTTTATTTTTCGGGCACAGCGGATATATTCTCAATGCGCGTTTTCGAGCAAACGCATATAAGTATGTCTCCGAGTTTCATATATTCAAAAACATACGGAAGCTTCACGGTGTCCGCTTCGCGCAGCCCCGCAAGCCCTTCTCCCGTAAGCTTTAAAAAAGACTCTTTCGCCGTCCAGATCTCGGCAAAAGTTTTTTCTCCGCTCATTAAAAGTTTTTGTTCTCCGCAGGAAAAATATTTCGCGGCAATTTTTGATGCTCCGCGTGTATTTCTTTTTGTACTTTCGGCATCAATGCCGAACGGAACTTCGCACGCTGCGGCAAAAAGTCTTCCGCATGTGTGCGCGGCGCCGATAAATATGCCGTCTTCTTTAACATAAGGTTTTCCGTTTTCGGTGTGAAAAACACTTTCCGGAACAGTTTTGTTTTGCCGCAGCGCAAATTCCTTTGCACATCGCAGCAGCACCGCGTCGGTATCCGCGCGGGTATGATTTTCTTTAATATTACAGCAGACAATACGCACTTTAACAACCTCCGTATAAGGGGATGTTTAAAAACTCCGGAACGCAAGAAAAAGGAAAAATCAAATGCAATGTATGGCAAGCGCGGCATTCTATTCTTTTTCCGAAATCTTCGGCACCATTTTGCTTCTTGCGCGCACATTGAGAACAAGTCCCACAACCATCAGCGAAGCCAGCATATTGGAGCCGCCGCAGCTTATAAAAGGCAGCGGAATGCCCGTAACGGGCGCAAGACCTATGCACATGCCGATATTTTCAAACGTATGAAACAGAAACATCGCGCCAGCCCCAACACAGATAAGCTCTCCGAACATATCGCGCGAATTTTTGGCAATGTTAAAACATTTTACTATAATTACAAGGAGAATTATCACAACGGCCGCAGCTCCCGCAAAACCCATTTCCTCACTTATAACGGAAAAAACAAAGTCTGTCTGCTTTTCGGGAAGATATCCGAGCTGTGTCTGCACGCCTTTGAAAAGTCCGCTTCCGAAAAGCTTGCCCGAGCCTGCCGCAATTTTCGACTGCATAACGTGATACCCCGAGCCAAGCGGATCCGCCTCAGGATTTAAAAACGCAAAAAAACGTTTTTTCTGATAATCTTTAAGCACAAAAAACCATGCCGCCGGTGCCGCAACCGCGCAGGCTCCGAGCGCATAAAGAACATATTTTATTTTAAGTCCCGCCATAAGCAGCATCAAAAATGCCATAACCACAAAAACAAACGCCGTTCCGTAGTCGGGCTGAAGCAGAATAAGTCCCACTGTAAGTCCCGCGTGAAGCAGCAGAAAAGCAAGCGTTTTCGGATTATTCACATCGTCCGCCGCCGAAATCTGCCTTGCAAAAGCCACTATAAAGCCAACTTTTACAAGCTCTGCCGGCTGAAGGCTTAAAGAGCCGATTCTTATCCAGCCGCGCGTGCCGACCTCGTCGCCCGTGCCGAAAAACAGCACTACAAGAAGCAATATCACGTTAAACGCAAAAATAAACGGTGCGAGCCTTCCGAATGTTTCATAGTCAAACTTCATTGTTATAAATATAAACGCCGCACCCAAAACGGCAGCCGTGCCCTGCACAAGAAGATATCTTGCCGAGCCGAGCGACCTTGTGGCGCTCCATATCGCCAAAAAACCAACTGTCATTGCAAGTATAACCGCCGTGCATAAAACGGGATCATACATGCGCGTTTTCTTTTCTTTTTTTCTGACCTCCAAGCATTGTCACCTCGCAAACTCTTTTTCGGAGCAATTTCTGCATATTATTATACAGTATACCATATTTTTTACGGTCTTTCAAGTGAAATTCTTCCTATCTTGGCTCCGCGGAATTCATCCAGCACAACCGCGGCCGCACGCTCGTAGTCCGCTTCGCCGCCGCGCACTACAAATCCTCTCGCTTTTGCCACGGCACACAAAAGTTCAAATCCCGAAAGTCCGTTTATATCGGCAAGTTTATATCTTGCGCATAGCTCCGCGGCATAATTATCTCTTAAAAACTCAAGCAAAATACACGAAAGCTCCGCCGTATCAAAAACAGCGTCGCGTATTGCTCCCGAGAAAGCCAGGTGCTCGCCCATGCGTTCATCATCGATTTTCGGGCATAAAATTCCGGGCGTATCCAAAAGTTCCAGATTGCCGGCGCGAATCCACTGTTTTCCGGTTGTAACTCCGGGCCTGTCTCCCGTTTTTGCGCTTTTTCTTCCCGAAATATTGTTTATAAATGTGGATTTTCCGACATTAGGCACACCCGTCACCATAACTTTAACGGGTTTTCCTTCCATTCCGCGCTCACGCCTTCTCAAAAGTTCGTCTTTGAGCGTTTCCTGTATTACAGCCGTAAGCGGCTTTAAAAGTCTGCCGCCCTTGCTGTCGGCAAAAATGACCGCCTGACCTTCGCTTTCAAAATATTTTTTCCATTCGTTATTTACTTTTTCATCCGCAATATCCGCCTTGTTCATGATAAGAATACGCGGTTTTTTGTTTATTAAATCAAAAAGAAGCGGACTGCGGCTGGAATTTACAAGCCGTGCGTCCGCTATTTCCACGCAAATATCAACAAGACGAAGATTTTCCTCTATCAGGCGGCGGGTTTTCGCCATATGACCGGGGAACCATTGAATCTTCATTTGCAATCTCCGTTTCTATTTATTATATACCGAGCCTATTTTGTTTAAAGGCCATACCCTGCACACAACCTTGCCCAAAACATTCTTATAAGGGATGAACGAAACATCCTCCGAGCGGCTGTCATGGCTGTGCATACGGTTGTCACCCATAACAAAAACGCAGTTTTCCGGCACCGTGTATTCCGACGCCGAAACAATATTTGTTTTTGTGTTTGTATACGGTTCGTCAAGCTTTTCCCCGTCCACATACACATCTCCCGTTTCAGTGATTTTCACCGTCTGTCCGGGCATACCTATAACTCTTTTTACATAGGGGGCACGTCCCGTAGGCGGGTTAAGTATTATAATATCTCCTGCCTGCGGCTTATATCCGAGACGGATAACAATAAGTCTGTCGTTATTTGTAAGCGTGGGAACCATGGAACTTCCGTCAACCCTTACAAAAGTTATGACATAGTTTCGCAGAAGCAGCGCCACAACAACCGCAATAAGTATTGAAGCCACCCATTCAAGCGCTTCTCTTCCTGCGGATTTTTTGGGAACCTCCGAAGGCGTGCCCGTTTCCGAAACAGTTTCGTTTATATTAATACTTTCATTATTGATGTTTTCATTCTCATTCTGATTCATAAACACATCGTCCTTTCCACATATGAAAAATGACTAAATGAGACAATAAGACAAAAGGGAAGCAAAAAAACAATAAATTTTTTCACATTCCCGTTTGTCTTTTCACGGTTTGCACACATGCGAACCGTTTTTACATTAAAGTAATTCCTTAACCTTGGCAGCTTTTCCGACTCTGTCTCTGAGATAGTAAAGCTTAGCTCTTCTGACTTTACCGTGACGTGTAACTTCGATTTTCTCGATATTAGGCGAGTTTACGGGGAAAACCTTTTCAACTCCAACGCCCGAAGCAATACGTCTTACGGTGATTGTCTCGCTGATTCCGCCGTGCTTTTTAGCAATGAGAGTTCCCTCAAAAAGCTGTGTTCTCTCGCGGTTACCCTCTTTAACCTTGAGGTAAACCTTAAGAGTGTCACCTATGCGGAGCTCCGGCAAATCATTTCTCAGCTGATCCTTTGTAACGGCGCTTAATATATCCACTATATTACGCCCTCCCTTCCTTACAGAATGTTCTTGACAGCTGTATCAGCGGAACATTCATTATTACAATATAATAATATAGCATATATTCAGGTAAATTTCAAGAGTTTTTTTAATTTTTTCAAAAAAATTGACAAACGCCGGCTTTTATGTTAAAATATATACGGCGAGTAAGCCGGGCAATCGCGGCGAACGAAGTTCGACGAGGAAAGTCCGAGCTCCATAGGGCAAGGGTGCCGGATAACGTCCGGTGGAGGCGACTCTAAGGATAGTGCAACAGAAAACAACCGCCCGCAAGGGTAAGGATGGAAAGGCGAGGTAAGAGCTCACCGGCGGTACGGAGACGTACCGGCCGTGTAAACCCCACCCGGAGCAACGCCATAATGCGGAGAATTAAGTCTGCCCGACGCTCTCCCGCCTTGGCGGCTAAAGGCGTGCAGCAATGTACGGCGTAGATAGATGATTGCTCAAGACAGAACTCGGCTTACAGACTTACTCGCCCTCTTTTAAATAAATATGTACTGCTTATAAAATATAAACATTGACAACGCTTTATTTGTATGATAAAATATAAATAACGAATAAATACGGTTTCTGACGTAAAAGATAATTTCTGATACGAAAGGGCATAAATATGACATGCAGGTGTTTTAAAGTCGTGCCCTTTTGCGGTATGGCTTTTTTTTGGAAGGAGAAAAAATGAACAGAATTGCACTTTTGGGAATAGTAGTAGAGGATTTGAATTCCGCCTCAAAAATAAATGACATTCTCCACAGCTACAGCAAATACATTCTCGGCAGAATGGGCATACCGTGCAGAGAGCGCGGCGTATCGGTAATGAGCATTGTGCTTGACGCACCGGATGATATCATAAATTCCGTCTCGGGCAGAATAGGAATGCTCCCCGATGTTTCCGCAAAAACCATTTATTCAAAAATATCAGACTGAAAGGAAAAAGCATATGGCAGTATATGATGCAAAATCGCTCAAAGCCGATGAATTTATAAATGACGGCGAAATACTTGAGACAATAAAATACGCGGAAAAAAACAAAAATAACGTAAAACTCATTGACGAAATACTCGAAAAAGCAAGACCCAAAAAAACCGGCGGCGGATATCACTGCGCCGGTCTTTCGCACAGGGAAGCCTCTGTGCTTCTGGCGTGCGAAATTCCCGAAAAGGTTGAAGAAATGTATCGCCTTGCAAAAGAAATCAAGCTTGCGTTCTACGGCAACAGAATAGTTATGTTTGCCCCTCTCTATCTTTCAAATTACTGCGTAAACGGCTGTGTCTACTGTCCGTATCACATGAAAAACAAGCATATTCCGAGAAAAAAACTCACTCAAGATGAGGTTCGCGATGAGGTTATCGCTCTTCAGGACATGGGTCACAAAAGACTTGCAATAGAATCCGGCGAAGACCCCGTAAATAACCCCATCGAATATATTCTCGAATGCATAAATACAATTTATTCCATAAAACACAAAAACGGTGCGATACGCCGCGTAAACGTAAATATAGCCGCAACAACGGTTGAAAATTACAGAAAACTTAAAGAAGCCGGCATAGGTACATATATTCTTTTTCAGGAAACTTATCACAAAAAAAGTTATCTCGAGCTGCACCCGACAGGCCCCAAACATGACTACGATTACCACACGGAGGCTATGGACAGAGCAATGGAAGGCGGCATTGACGATGTGGGGCTCGGTGTTTTATTCGGTCTTGAAAAGTATAAATATGAATTTGCGGGGCTTTTGATGCACGCCGAACACCTTGAAGCGGTACACGGAGTCGGTCCTCACACAATAAGCGTGCCGAGAATAAAACGTGCTGACGATATAGATCCCGACGTATTTGACAACGGACTCAACGACGATATATTCGAAAAAATAATTGCCTGTATCAGAATTGCCGTGCCGTATACCGGCATGATAATATCAACAAGAGAAAGCAGCGCAGTACGCAAAAAAGCACTTGAACTCGGTATTTCTCAAATAAGCGGCGGTTCGAGAACATCTGTAGGCGGCTACACCGAGGAGGAGCGCCCCCACGACACGGAGCAGTTTGACGTTTCCGATCAGAGAACTTTAGACGATGTTGTATCATGGCTTATGAAACTCGGATATATTCCTTCGTTCTGCACCGCATGTTACAGAGAAGGCAGAACCGGAGACAGGTTTATGTCTCTTTGCAAAAACGGGCAGATTTTAAACTGCTGCCACCCGAACGCGCTTATTACGCTCGAAGAGTTTTTGCAGGATTATGCGTCCGATGAAACAAAAGAAACCGGAAACAAGCTTATAGAAAGCGAACTTCACAGAATACCGAACGAAAAAACAAGAGCTCTTGCGTCAGAATACGTAAAACGCGTCAAAAACGGCGAAAGAGATTTCAGATTTTAGGAGGAACGCAAATGGGACTTTCCGACACTCCCTCAGCTTCAAGACTGCATATAGGTATTTTCGGAAAACGAAACAGCGGCAAATCAACGCTTATAAATAAACTCACATCGCAGGATATTGCAATCGTTTCCCCCGTTGCCGGAACCACAACGGACCCCGTGTATAAATCCATGGAAATACTGCCGCTGGGTCCCGTTATGCTTATCGACACACCGGGGCTTGACGACTGCGGGGCTTTGGGTGAAAAACGAATCAAAAAAACGCTCGATATCATAAAAAAATGCGATATGGCAATAGTTTTATGCGTTGCCAAAGACGGCGTAACTCCGCTTGAATCCGATATAGAAGATCAGCTCAAAAAAAGAGGTGTTCCTTATATAACCGTTTTTAACAAAAGCGATGAATGCACGGAATTTAAAGACGGCAGGCTTTACATAAACGCCTCCGAAGGAAAAAACACCGACAAGGTTTTGGAAGCACTCGCGTCTTTAAAGCCTGCCCCGGAAAAGCCACTGCTTTCGGGAACGGTTAACGAAGGAGACACCGTGATTCTTGTGATGCCGATGGACGAAGCCGCTCCGAAAGGACGCATAATTCTCCCTCAGCAGCAGGTTTTGAGAGAAATTCTGGATTTAAAGGCACAGGCGCTCTGTACCGTACCGCAAAATCTTCCGGAAACCTTAAATTCTCTGAAAAAAGCTCCCGATCTTGTTATAACGGACAGCCAGGCATTTTCCGAAGTCTCCGCCGCACTGCCGGAAGATATACGCCTTACATCTTTTTCAATTTTATACGCAAAGAAAAAAGCTGATTTTGACGCATGCATTGCAGGTGCCGAAAAACTCGGTAAACTCAAAAGCAGCGACAAAATCTTAATTTCCGAAGGCTGCACGCACAAAAGGCAGTGCAACGACATCGGAACCGTAAAGCTGCCTAATATGATACGCAAATACACCGGAGAAAACCCTGCGTTTCAATTCGCTTCGGGAACGGGCTTCCCGGAAAATTTGTCGGATTTTTCTCTGATTATCCACTGCGGAGCATGTATGCTGCGCGACAATGAGGTCAAAGCAAGATTTGCCGCAGCGAAAGAAGCGGGCGTTCCCATTACAAATTACGGAATAGCCATTGCTAAAATTACAGGGATTCTCGATCGCTGCGAATATTAAACAAACCCGAAGCTTTAAAAGAATTTTTCACTGTTTTTTAATTTTTCCTTGACATATGATAAAAAAAATGTTATAATTATAAAGCTGATGAAAAAAACGGGAATTAGCGCAGTTTGGTAGCGCGCATCGTTCGGGACGATGAGGCCGCAGGTTCAAATCCTGTATTCCCGACCACAAACCGCTTGATTTCAAGCGGTTTTTTATTTTTTATTTTACATCTTATAAGTTATCTGTTCAAATCTTTCACTTTCGCTTCACGCTCGGCAAAAATATTCGGAAAAGTTGTAAATATTACGGCAGCGGTTATAATGCCTGCCGCAAGATCCGCTATTCCCTCCGAAAGATAAACGCCTTTAAAACCCATAAAATGCGAAAACATAAAGCAAAGAGGAATAAGCAGAATAACTTTTCTTATTGTGGCGAGAAAAAGCGCCGACTTTGCCTGACCCAGCGCCACGTTTATATTTTGCAGCGTCATCTGCACAAAAAACATGATAGAGCCCATCAGAAACATCGGCCCGTATTTTTTGACAATTTCCGTAACCGATTCATCGGCGGCAAAAAGCTTTGCATACATTACCGGGTTTGCCACAGACACTCCCCAAGCGCAGATGCAGAACGCAAACGCTATTAAAGTTGTGTACTTTATGCCTTTTCTGAGCCGCTCCGCGTTTCCTCTGCCGTAATTGAAGCTTACAAACGGCTGCAATCCGTTTCCGAGTCCGTTTAAAGGCATCATTATAAGCTGCAGTGCGCTCAGCATAACCGTAAGCGCTGCGGTATAGTCCTTGTTACCGCCCGTGGTGTGGTTTAAGCAGATATTAAAAACAATCTGCACGGCGCACTCCGTAAGTGTCATGAAAAACGGCGTAAATCCCAAAGAAACAATACTCAGTACCACGGCACGCGAAAGACGCATGTCGCTTTTTTTAAACTTAAATATACTCTTTTTTGAGAAAAAGAAAAGCGTTATAACGATGCACGAAACAAGCTGCGAGATTACCGTGGCAAGAGCCGAGCCGCGCACACCCATTCCGAGCGCAAATATAAAAATCGGATCCAGTACTATATTTATCACGGCGCCCGTCAAAACCGAGCCCATTGCAAAAAACGAATACCCCTGTGTCAGAATAAAAGGATTCAGCCCCTGAGCCAGCATCACAAAAACGGTGCCGTAAGCATAAATCCGCAAGTATGACGATGCATACTCAACGGCAGTCGGCGGACAGCCGAACAGCACCACAAGCGGTTTTGCAAAAATCGCCGTCAAAACTTCCGTTATAACACCTACCGTTACAAGCAAAACAAAAGCGTTATTGAATATTATGTTGGCTTCGCCGTCATTCCCTTCGCCGAGCTTTATTCCGGCGCGCGGAGAGCCGCCTATGCCTATAAGGCTTGAAAGCGCCTGGATAATAAGCGTTATCGGCAAAACAATTCCCAAAGCCGCCAAAGCCTCCGTGCCGGCGCCTTCTATACGCGCAACATACATTCTGTCAACAATATTATATAGGAAAGTAATAAGCTGTGCTATTATCGCGGGCACTGCCAAGCGGAATATAAGCGGCAGAATTTTCCCGTGCTCAAGCTGTGCTGTCATTGCTTCATCCGTTTTTTTGCGTTTCATTTTTATCCTCCGGCTTACCCATACGCTTTTTTATAAGATAATAAAGCGGAAGACCGGCTCCGTAACAAGCTACGGCTTCCCCTGCCGCAACGCTGATCATACAAAGCGGAACCGCCATGGAAGTATCGTTCATAAAAAGGCCGATATATCCGCCTACTATGACTCCGTTTAAAATAACCGGGAAAAGCATTGCGAGAGCCGGTTTTTTTCTTGTTTTGTATGTAAGCACCGCGGCAATAAGCGTGGCGGCAGTTCCGAAAACAATGTCTATAATACTCCCCGAATAAAGGTTTGCCAGAAGGCACCCCAGGGACACTCCCCATACGCCTTCGGGCCATATAAGGGGAAGCGCGCAGAGAGCCTCGCTCAGTCTGCACTGCACCGCGCCGAAGCTTATCGGCGCCAGCGCAAATGTTATAACAACATAAATTGCCGCCACAACACCCGAAAGTGCTGTCTTTTTAATAAAATTGTCTTTCATTATACTTCAAATACCAACTTTCCGAAAAATTCAGGCTTGTGAAAATTGATTTCACAGCTTTCGATTTCATTCCACGAAGCATAGTGTTCCTGAGGCGTTTTGTCTCCGCATTTGAAGAAATTACCGTAAAATCCGTCGGAAACATCAAAATCTCCGTAAATTTTTCTCAGAAATGAAAACGGAATTTTGTATTCCAGCGTCCATTTATCACCTTTAAATTCATCGGGATTATTGATTGAAGGTTTCATTTCAAATATAGACGGATCCTGCTCAACGCGCTCTCTTCCCTCTCCCGTTTCTCCGAGACCGAGAAGCATTGTGCCCACGGCATTTGTCTCAAAATTCAAATATCTTTTATCTTTTGCCGGGCGCATAAAAAATTCGGCGCAGCTGTCCTGATACACGGGGTCATGCATCTTTTTCGCGCGTATCGTCACGCTGTTTTCCTTCACCTCATATCTGATATAGAGGTTTTCGCCGTCGTAAAAAACCTTTGCCTCGGCGGGCGGTCCTGCCGGAAGCCATTTGTTGCTGTCTATTTTTGCGGGCTCTATCTCGTTCCACACATCGGGCGTATAGTTTCTTTTTTTAATAAAATATTCCTTCATAAAATTTTCTCCTTAAAAAATGTATTCTTTAAACGTATCATTGAGAAGCTTCGGCAGGTTAAACACCGTTGAAACCGCTTTGAAAGCTCCGTCCGAACACTTTTGGTAATAGTCTTTGTCATTCATCATACGCAGCACGGCGTCAGCCATTTTTTCTTCATCCCCGTAAGGCACAAGCTCTCCGCACGAATTTTCGGGGTTTACGATATCGGGATTGCCGCCTATGTCCGTTGCTATTACCGGCAAAGCGTGCCCCATGGCTTCAAGTATCGCAAAGCTCAGCGCCTCATTTCCGCTTGCGCTGTTTACGAAAATATCGCTTCCGGACAAAATATCATCCGTGTCGCGGCGAAAGCCCAAGGCAAAAACATAATTTTCCGCTCCGCAGTCTTTTATGCACTGCTTTGTCTCTTCAAAAAGCGGTCCGTCACCGGCTATGATACACGCAAAAGGCATGTCCGTTTTCTCTGAAAGCCGTTTCATCGAGCGCACAAGATACGGCAGCCCTTTTTCCTTATTGTGTCTTGCAAGCGTTGTTATTACAAACGTGTCTTCGCTTAATCCGAGTTCTTTTTTTATTTTATCGTTTTTTTCTCCGCGCTGCGGCGTGTCAATACCGTTAAAAATAACGTCGATTTTATTTTCAGGTGCGCCGATTTCACACAAAATGCGTTTTCCGCAGTTGCAGACGGCAATAATCCTGTCATCGTGGCGCATCATAATTTTGTTTGTGAAATTCCATATTTTCGGCGGATAATACGTGAGATGGCATGTGTAAATCACTCTCGCACGGCAGCCGAAAAGCTTTGACAAAATAGCAATGTAATTCTCTCTCGGATACTGCGTATGGATAACGTCTATGTTATTTACGTTGCAGTAATCCGAAATTTTCTTTGCCGCCGCCAAATCAAACGGACCCTTCATCGGAATTTTAACGCACGGTATTTTGAGCTCTTTAATCTGTTCGCTCAAAAGTCCTTCTTCGTTATATGCAAAAAAACATTTTGCCTTTTTGCCGTCGAAAGTTTTAGCAAGGTTATACACGTATTTTTCCGTTCCCGCCTTGCCGGCATAATTTATCAGATATAATATATTCAGCATATTTTTTGCCTCATTTCTGTACTGATGGATTTCTTACCATTTATTATATATTGTTCCTCACATTTTGTCAATTAAAAAATGCTTTACATTTGAGGCGGAATTTGTTATAATAATATAGATACAGTTTATTCAGAAGGGTTTTACATGAAGAAAACAAATATTTTAATTACTTTTTTATACATAATAATATCGGCAATTCCGGCATTTTTCGGACTGACGGCAATTTCGCTTGCGCTTTGTGCGGCGGCGCTCACGTTTTGCTTTATGCGCGGCGGCGCCCGACTTTGGGGAATTAACGCGGCATTTTCAGAGCTTATTTTCTTCTTTGTTTTAAAAGGAAATCCGGAAAGCTTTGCATTTGTCTCGGCGGTTACGCTGCTTCTTTCGCTTTCTTTTGGCGTGAGCCTTAATAAAAAGCTTCCGTTTCGTATGCTTTTGTGTATTGCAACAGTTTTGTGCACCGCAATTTTTGCCGGAACACTCTTTTATTATATGAAAACTTACAGCACTTCGGCATATAAACTGCTTTTCGGCACGCCGATGGATGCGCTCCGCGCGGCGGCAGGCCCGAACCTTGACATACTCGGCCCGTATCTTGACGCGCTTGCGGCTCAGCTTGATTTAATGCTGCCATCGATTCTTATAATATGTTCAATGTTATTTTCATACGCGGTTTTCGGCATTGCGCGCACCGTCGGGGAACACTCGGGAATATTTTTCGATACGCTCCCGCATTACTACAGTCTTCATGCGGATATGTATTTTTCGCTTATATTTTCGCTGCTTATAGTATTTAACCTTTTCGATTCCGGCAGCGGAATCGTATTAAACGCAATTGCTGTTATTTCGGCTGTTCTCGCCGCCTGCGGAACTTCGGCGTTCAATCGCTTTCTGCGCATGCGCGGTGTTAAAAAAGCCGTAAGAATAATAATTTATACCGTGCTGCTTCTGGGCTTTTTAACGGGATTTGCGGGAACGTTTATATACTTTGCGTTCCTCTCAATCGGCGTTTTTGACAGCTTTGCTGTACGGCGTATTTTCAAATAAATAAGGAGATGACTTTATCATGAAAGTAATTTTACAAAGCGATGTTAAAGGGAAAGGCAAAAAAGGTCAGCTTGTAAACGTGAGCGACGGTTATGCAAGAAACTTCCTTTTTCCGAAGGGACTTGCGGTTGAAGCCACAAAATCGGTAATAAACGATTACAAAGGCAAAGAAGACGCGGCGGCTTTCCACAAAGAGCAGGAAATCGAAGCCGCAAAGAAAACGGCGGCGCAGCTTGACGGAAAATCCGTAAAACTCACCGCAAAAGCCGGCGACAACGGCAAGCTTTTCGGCTCCGTCACGGCGCAAAACGTTGCGGAAGCCGTTAAAATGCAGCTGCACGTTGTAGTTGACAAACGCAAGCTTTCCGTGGGCGACGGAATCAAAACCATAGGCACAACGGAAGTTGACGTTAAGATTTACCCCGAAATATCGGCAAAAATAAAAGTTGTTATAGAAGCTGAATAGGAGAAAAACAATGGAAACACCGTCAGGAAAAACACTGCCGTACAGCCTTGAAGCGGAACAGGCTGTTTTGGGCAGCATGATTTTGAATACGGACGCGCTCACAAAAGCCATAGAATCGGTCACGCAGGATGATTTTTATCTTGAGCAGCACAAAGCTGTTTTTGACGCGCTTTTAAATCTGTTTAACGACAGAAAGCCCGTAGACCTCATTACGCTTAAGGACGAGCTCGGCGACAAACTTGATCTTATAAACGGTATTTCGTACCTCGCTCAGCTGACAGAAAGCGTAAGCACAACGCAAAATATCAGGTATTATATAGATATTGTTAAAGAAAAGTCGGTGCTTCGCAAGCTTATAGAAGCTTCAAACTACATCACCGGCATGTGCTATGATGAAAAAAACGAGGTTTCAATGGTGCTTGACAGCGCCGAACAAAAGATTTTCAACATACTTCAGGGCAGAGAACAGCGCAGTTTTTTTCACATTAAAGATATACTGCCCGGCAATATTGCAAATCTTGAAAAAGTGCGCGAAGCCGGCGGCAAAGTTACGGGACTGCAGACGGGATATCCGAAGTTTGACGAACTTATGAGCGGCCTTCACAAGACGGACCTTATCATACTCGCCGCCAGAACAGGTATAGGAAAAACGTCGTTTGCGCTCAACCTTGCCAAAAATGTTGCAATAAAAAATAACGAACCCGTTGCAATTTTCAGTCTCGAGATGTCAAAAGAACAGCTTGTTGACAGACTTTTGTGGAGCGCCGCCATGGTGGACAGCCGCAAAATCCGCACGGGCGATGTAAACGCGGCAGATCTCAAAAAAATATCGTCCGCTTTTGCAACGCTTCTCAAAGCGCCGATTTATATAGACGATACTCCCGGCATCACGGCGCACGAAATGCGCGCAAAGTGCCGCAGACTTAAACTTGAACACGGTTTGGGCATGGTTGTAATAGATTATCTTCAGCTCATTGCCGCAAGCGGCAGACATGACAGCCGCCAGCAGGAAATAGCGGATATTTCGCGTTCGCTGAAAATACTTGCAAAAGATCTGGACGTGCCTGTTTTAACGCTTTCACAGCTGAGCCGTGCTTCCGAAACGCGCGACCGCCCCATTCTTTCGGACCTCAGAGAGTCCGGCGCAATCGAGCAGGATGCCGACATTGTTCTTTTCTTAAACAGAAAGAACGACGATGATTTGCCGCCCGAAGAGCAGAATCTTGCCGAATGTATCGTGGCAAAGCACAGAAACGGCTCCACCGGCGTAATACCGATGGTTTGGCGCGGCGAAATCACAACGTATCTTGAACTTGATACAAATCACTGATAAAAAGCGGAGAACCATATGCTTTACAAAAAATTTAAAAAAGCCGTTTCCGATTATTCCATGGACACGGCGGGCGGAATTATTGCAGCGGTGTCGGGCGGTGCGGACAGTATGTGTCTTCTGCATCTGCTTCTGCGGCTGCGGGATGAGCGCGGCATAAAGCTGTGCTGCGCCCATGTAAACCACGGCGCACGAGAAACCGCTTTGCGCGATGAAACGTACGTGCGCGATTTCTGTGCCGAAAATAATACGGATTTTTATTTAAAAAGAATAGACCTTCATGCGCTATCTCATGAGAGAGGCATTTCGGAGGAGCTTTGCGGCAGAGACGAGCGCTATAAATTTTTCAATGAAGTGCGCGAAAAAACGGGTTTTAAAGCCGTTTACACCGCTCACAACAAAAACGACAATGCCGAAACGCTTCTTATGAACCTTTTGAGGGGAAGCGCTCTGCGCGGTCTCTGCGGAATACCGCCGTGCCGCGGTGACGGGGTTTTCCGTCCGCTTGTGTTTTTCGAAAGAGCGGAAATACTTGAATATTTAAACCTCCACGGCATAAAATGGAATCTGGACGAAACAAACGAAACCGATAATTACAGGCGAAACGTTATAAGGCATCACATTATGCCGGAGCTTATGAAAATAAACCCGTCTCTATGCGATTCGTTTTTAAAAACATCAATGATTCTGCGCTCCGATGAGGAATTTATGCAAAACGCGGCGGCGCCGCTTGCCGCACGGAAAACAGCGCAGGGTGCACAGCTTTTCATAGATTCTCTGAAAAGCGCTCCCGCACCGCTTGCAAAACGCGCAATCGCAAATGCGTGCTCGCTTGCCGGCGCCGACATCACAAATGCCGATATAGAAGCATGCATGTCTCTTCTTTCAAAGCCGAGCGGTAAAAAGCATATTTTCCCGTGCGGATGCGTTGCAATACGCGAATACGACAAATTATTTTTAAGATTTGAAAAAGATTATAAAGATTATGAATACAGATTGCTCCCCGAGAGCAAATTGTATATAGAGGAAACGGGAATAACGGTTTTTCTTACCGAAAAAAAGCCTCCGGTTCCGAGCGTCAAACTCGATTATTCGGAAAAATACACTGTCCGCGCACGCAGAAACGGCGACAGATTCGTTCACGCAGGCATACACAAAAAGGTTAAAGACTTTTTAAGCGACAGAAAAATTCCGATTTCCGAAAGGCGGATTATTCCCATTCTTGCCGAAGAAAACGAAATTGCCGCGGTCGGTGCTGCGGCTGCCGACTCGCGCCATACGCCGCACGGCGGAAAATCGCTTTATTTCGGCATTCTGGCAGATGAAAAAGATTTTTAAGAAACGAGGTAACAAAAATGCATCAGGACATCAAAGAAATACTTATCACGGAGCAGCAGCTTCACGATAAAACAAAGGAACTTGCGGCGGCAATTTCGGAAGACTTTAACGGCAAAGATCTTCTTGTAATATCCGTTTTAAAGGGCAGCTTTATTTTTGCGGCGGATCTTATGCGCGCGCTCACAATTGACGCGTCGATTGACTTTATGGTGGTTTCAAGCTACGGAGCGTCCACAAAAACAAGCGGCGTCGTTCAGATACGCAAGGACCTTGACCGTGACATACGCGGAATGCACGTGCTTATTGCAGAGGACATTCTGGACAGCGGCCTAACGCTCAGCTTCCTCAAAAAACAGCTTTTGCAAAAAGGTGCGGCAGACGTTAAGATATGCACGATTTTAAATAAATCGGCTTGCCGCAAGGCTGATATCGACGCCGACTACATAGGCTTTGATATTCCTGACGAATTTGTTGTGGGCTACGGTCTTGACTATGCCGAAAAATACCGTAATCTGCCGTATGTCGGCGTGCTCAAGCCGGAAGTGTACGAAGGAAACTGATTTATTGTTAACTTTTTGTAAAGTCGCTTGCAAATAGCGGCAATATGTGGTAAACTACTTCATAACGCAGAATTTAAACTCGGAAGGAGGCGTGTTGCTTGTCTAAGTTTTTTAAAAACATAAGCTTTTACATTTTGCTTTTCATAGTTATTGCATTTCTTTTCACCATGCTCAATACCGGAAGCGACCTTGAAGTGTCATTTACCGATTTTGTTCAGTATCTCAAAAACGGTGAAATTTCCGAAATGTATGTTGAGGACCAGCTTGTAAGGGCAAAACTTTCTAAACCCGAAACAAGAGAAGGCAAGGAATACAAAGAAATAGTAGTTTCAATTGATTCTGTCGATATACTTTATCAGCATGTCGGCGATACGATTAAAGATCAGGTGGCAAGCGGAGACTTAAAGCTTACAATGGTGCCGCCGCAGTCGATGCCGATTTGGCTTTCGATTTTGCCGACAATAATTATAGTGATTATATTTATTGTCTTTTGGTTCTTCTTTATGCAGCAGTCGCAGGGCGGCGGAGGGAAAATGATGTCCTTCGGAAAAAGCCGTGCAAAGGCGCAGATTGATCCGAACAACAAAAAAATGTTCGAGGATGTTGCAGGCGCCGAGGAAGAAAAGGAAGAGCTTCGCGAAATTGTAGACTTTTTAAAGAATCCGAAAAAATATATAGAGCTCGGCGCCAGAATACCTAAAGGCGTGCTTTTGGTGGGCCCTCCGGGAACAGGTAAAACGCTTCTTGCGAAAGCTGTTGCGGGCGAAGCAAACGCACCGTTTTTCAGCATCAGCGGCAGTGACTTTGTCGAGATGTTTGTCGGTGTCGGCGCATCAAGAGTGAGAGACCTTTTCGAACAGGCAAAGAAAAATCAGCCGTCTATTATATTTATAGATGAGATTGACGCTGTCGGCAGACACCGCGGAGCAGGTCTCGGCGGCGGTCACGACGAAAGAGAGCAGACATTAAATCAGCTCCTTGTTGAAATGGACGGTTTCGGTGCAAATGAAGGCATTATAGTCCTCGCCGCAACAAACAGAGCGGATATTTTGGACCCTGCACTTATGCGTCCCGGCAGATTTGACCGCCAGGTTTACGTGGGCTATCCCGACCAAAAGGCGAGACTTGCAATTTTAAAGGTTCATTCCAAAAACAAGCCGCTTTCGAAAGATGTTGATTTGTCCGTCATTGCAAAAACAACGTACGGATTTACGGGTGCGGATCTTGAAAACCTGTTAAACGAAGCGGCGCTTCTTGCCGCAAGAGAGGACTTAACCGAAATAACTCCGCATCATCTTGACGATGCAATGCTCAAGGTTGTTATGGGCCCCGAAAAGAAATCGAGAGAAGTTCAGGAAAAAGACAAGAAGCAGACGGCATATCACGAAGCAGGTCATGCGGTGGCTTCCAAAAACCTTGAAACTCAGGATAAAGTTCACCAGGTTTCCATCATTCCGCGCGGAAGAGCGGGCGGATTTACCATGTCTCTTCCCGACCATGACAAGGCTTATATTTCAAAGCGCGAAATGATTGAGGATATCGTAACGATGATGGGCGGCAGAGTTGCCGAAGAAATGATCTTCGGCGAAATCAATACAGGCGCTTCAAGCGATATTCAGCGCGCAACAAAGGTTGCAACCGAAATGGTTACGAAATACGGCATGAGCGACAAGCTCGGCTCACGCACATTCGGTTCAAACGAAGAGATATTTATTGGCAGAGACTACGGCCACGCACAGGAATATTCCGATGCTACGGCAGCTCTCATAGACGAAGAAATAGACAAGATTATTGCCGACGCATACAAGCAGTGTCAGGAGCTTTTAAAAGCTCACAGAGACGAGCTTGAAGCTGTTGCTCAGGCTTTAATCGAGAAGGAAGTTTTGACCGGCGAAGAATTTGACGCGGTTATAAAATCCGTACACGAAGACGGCTCCGAAGCTTCCGTGCAGGAAGAATCTGCGGAAAGGCAAGACAATGAGTGATTTATTTTACAAAAACGAAAACGGTTGGAAAACAAACAAAACATCAAAAGACGAAATATTCGCTTTCTGCGACGGATATAAAGATTTTTTAAACTGCGCCAAAACAGAGCGTGAGTTTGCTGCTCTCGCCGAAAAAACAGCAAAAGAAAACGGCTTTGTCTCTCTTTGGGAGACAAAGTCGTTAAAGCCCGGCGACCGTGTTTATGCCGTAAACCGCGGCAAAGGCATAATGCTTGCCGTTATAGGCACGCAGCCGCTCCACCGCGGCATAAATCTCATAGGCGCACATATAGACTCGCCGCGTCTGGATTTAAAGCCCATGCCCCTTTATGAGGACAGCGAAATGGCATTTTTCAAAACGCATTATTACGGCGGCATAAAAAAATATCAGTGGCCTACAATTCCGCTTGCAATGCACGGAAAAATAATTAAGGCGGACGGCACTGCGGAAACATTTGCAATAGGCGACGAAGGAGACGATATCACCTTCACAATAAGCGATCTTCTCCCCCATCTTGCGGACGAGCAGTATAAAAAAACGCTTTCAAAAGCTATTGAAGCGGAGTCGCTTAACATTCTTGTAGGCGGCATGCCCATAAACGACGAAGAAGAAAAAGAGCCTTACAAGGCTGCTGTTTTAGCTTTGCTCCACGATAAGTTCGGCATTTGCGAAGAGGACTTTTTAAGTGCGGAAATAGAATTTGTTCCGGCTTCCGCCGTAAAAGACACGGGATTTGACCGCAGCTTTATAGCAGGCGCCGGTCAGGACGACAGAGTGTGCGCATATACTTCGCTGAAAGCCATTCTTGAAACGAAAAACCCTCAAAAAACGGCTGTATGCCTGCTTGTAGACAAAGAAGAAATCGGCAGCATGGGCGTAACGGGCATGAAAAGCAGATTCTTTGAAGATATAATGGCTGAGATTGCCGAGAGAGTCTGCCCTCCGTACAGCGACATTATTTTAAGACGCTGCTTTGCATATTCAACATGCCTTTCGGCAGACGTTTGCGCAATGCATGACCCCAATTACCCGAACGTAATGGAAAAAAATAACGAAGCGCGCGCTTCCCACGGCGTTGCAATCGTGAAATACACAGGTTCACGCGGCAAAAGCGGAGCTTCCGATGCTTCTGCTGAACTTATGGCAGAAATCAGAAAACTCTTCAATGAAAACGGGGTTTTGTGGCAGTCTTCCGAGCTTGGAAAAACCGATCTCGGCGGCGGCGGCACAATTTCGCAGTATGTTGCAAATCTCAATATAGATACGCTTGACTGCGGTGTTCCGCTTCTTTCGATGCATTCTCCTTATGAGATTTCAAGTAAAGTTGATGTTTATATGGCATACAAAGGATACAAAGCATTCTTCAACAGATAAAAAACAAAACTTTAGAAAAGTAAGAGGCTGCGGCAAAACAATTTAGTTTTGCCGCAGCCTCTTTTTATACTACAAATACGTATGCGGAACATATCTTTTTCGAGAAACTCAATTCCGTTACGAATCGGAAAGAAACGCTTTTCGGATTCGATATTTTTTCTCTGCATATAAATGAAAGCAGATTGTAAAGAGCGGATTTAGCTTTGTTGCATTTGGTATGAGCGGCAATATCGCACACACTGTGCTATGTATTTCTTTTGAGAAAAATCAAAAGAAATACATAGTTTTACAGTTTTAACGGCCTATAAGAGCATATATATCTTTCTTAAGCGCTTCTTTTTTCGTTTCGTGGTCATCACACACAAAACCCGTATATATTTTAAACTTAGGTTCCGTGCCGGACGGTCTGAACGCTATAAACGTGCCGTCCTCCGTCACAAAACGCAGAACGTTTGAAGACGGCAGCGAAAGTTTTTCTTCCGTTTTGTTCTGAATGTTATAAGTTACGCCCTTCAAAACATCGGAGTAACGCACAACGCGGCTGCCGCCGACAATATCAGGCGCGTTTTCGCGAAGCTTGTTCATAATGGCCGCAATGCGTTCCATTCCGTCCACGCCTTCAAAATAGATATTGTCTACCCATTCTCCGAAGTGACCGAATTTTTCGAAAAGCTCGCAAAGCCCGTCATACACGCTCATGCCGCGCAGCTTATAGTAAGACGCCATCTCGGCTATAAGCAGTGACGCGCCCACCGCGTCCTTATCCCTTACATACGTTCCGGGAAGATAACCGTAGCTTTCTTCAAAGCCGAAAACATATGTGTGAGAACCGCTCTCTTCAAATTCTTTAATCTTTTCGGCTATAAATTTAAAGCCCGTCAAAACATTGAAAACGTCCGCTCCGTAATGCGCGCAGATTTTGTCCGAAATTTCGTTTGTGACAATTGTTTTTATAACTGCCGCATTTTGAGGCAAAGTTCCCGTTTCCTTTTTCTGCGAAAGAACGTAGTTTACAAGCAGCGCTCCCGTCTGATTGCCTGTCAGCGGAACATAATTTCCGTCTTTGTCGCGCACTATAAGCCCGACTCTGTCCGAATCGGGGTCGGTTCCTATAATAAGATCTATGTTTTTTTCTTTTGCAAGCTTTATGGCAAGTGCAAAACCCTCGGGGTTTTCGGGGTTCGGGCTTTTAACTGTGGGGAAATTGCCGTCGGGCATTTCCTGCTCCTTTACAACCTCAATGTTCTGCACACCGGCGCGGCGCAGCACTTCGCGCACCGGTATATTCCCCGCTCCGTGAAACGGCGTATATACAAACGAAAGATTTGCTTTTTTTATGACTTCGGGATTTATTGCAACGCTTGCCACAGCCTTATAAAAAGCTTCGTCAACCTCGGCGCCTATTGTATTTATAAGTCCTTTTTCGCGCGCTTCTTTTTCGTCTGCGGTATGCACGTCTTCGAGAATATCTGTTTCGTTCATGTTTTTCATAATAGCGTCCGCCGCTTCGAAAACAACCTGCGCTCCGTCATCCCCGTACACCTTATAACCGTTATATTCCTTCGGATTATGGCTTGCCGTGACAACAATTCCGGCGCTGCACTTTAAAAATCGTACCGCAAAGCTGAGCTCCGGGGTGGGACGGAGAGAATCGAATATATACGTTTTAATTCCGTAAAAAGCAAGCGTTTTTGCAGCCTCAATTGCAAACAGAGCGGAATTGTTTCTGCTGTCAAACGCTATTGCAACGCCGCCCGAAAGCTTATTGTCGCTTAAATACTTTGCAAGGGCGCAGCTTGCGTGCCTTACGGTATAAACGTTCATTCCGTTTGAACCTGCGCGCATAATCCCGCGCAGACCGCCGGTTCCGAACTCCATATCGCGCTCCATGCGCATTTTCATCTCGTCTTCGTTTCCGCGTATTGCAAGAAGCTCCGCGCGGCTCTTCTCATCAAGCTTATCGCTTTTTATCCATTTTTCAAATTTCTCGGTATAAGTCATAACAATCTCCTTTCCGTCACTTCACGGCGGCTGAATTAAAGAAAATTTTTCGGCGCAACATAAGCCGTTTTGTATTTTTCGTAAAAGACCTTGCCCGGCGCCGCGCCGGAAGGTTTTTTAACGTTTTTAATCAAAGTATAATCAACCTGAACCATTTTGGAATTTCTCTCGCTGCTGTAGTATGCCGCAAGAGATGCCGCACGCTCCGTAACCTCGGGCGGAATTTCTTCGCCTTTGTTTTTTATAACGACATGCGAACCCGCGCTGTCTTTTACATGCAGCCACATATCATAGCTTTTCCCTATTTTGCAAGTTACAAAATCATTCTGCCTGTTGTTTCTGCCCACATAAATTTTGTATCCGTCAGCCTCAAATTCAAGCGGTGCCGAAGGCGTTTCCTTTTTTCTTGCTTTTTTACCCGAAACGTCTTCTTTTATATATTTGCCGGAAATAAGCTCACGGCGGATTTCGGAAAGATCCTTCTCGCTTTCCGCTATATCTATACTTCCCGAGACGGAGGTGAGATACTCTATTTCGTCAAGATTTTTCCGCAATTGCTCCGACACTTTTTCCTGTGCTGTTTTTGCCTTTCTGTATTTTGTGTAATACATTGCCGAATTTTTCTGCGGACTTTTTGTGCTGTCCAGCGGAATTTCAATAAGCGGCATGCTTTCTTCGTAATAGTTTGGCAGCAGAGCGCTTTTTTCTCCGCCCGAAAGCGCATATAAATTTGCGGTGATCAAATCGCCGTACAGCCTGTATTTATCGGCATTTTCGGCTTCTGCAAGCTTTTCCTGCTGAAGACCCAGTTTCTTTCTGCACCTTTCAAGCGCGTTGGAAACGGTTTTTCGTATTGCGGCGCTTTTCTGCCTCATTCTGTCCTCCGCGTCACGCGAAGTGTAAAACATATCAAGCGTTTTTCCCATACTGTCAAAAAACGTTCTGTTGTTTTCGCCGAAATATGTTATATCGTACGCGGCAAAATCCACGGTTTTCTCACCGTCGCGCGCTATTGTGTACGTATAATTTCCGCTGCATATTTTTGAAAATTCGGCGAAAATCTCATGTGCGGCGGCTTCTTCGTTTCCGCCCGTGCGCGCACCCGTGTCGCCAGCGCATCTCCATGCCATCTCTCTGCCGAACGCAGGGCTTGTCCCTCGAAACGAAGCCACTACGGCTTTTCTTATCTCCGTATCAGCTGGAAAGCTTTTGAGTCTTTCTCTTATTTCTTCTTCCGAGACCTCGCCCGGCACGGCTTTTTCCTCCTGAAGCGGCGGAAAATCATATACAATGCCCGGCAGCAGCGTTCTTGAAGCAGACATTGAAATATCCACCCTTTTTACACTGTCGAGAACCTTACCGTCACATGTAATAATAATATTGCTGTGCCTGCTCATAATCTCGGTTATTATATGTTTTACCTTTTTGTCTCCGAGTTCGTCCGTGCATTCAACGCCGATGTCAAGCACCCTGTCAAAGCCGTGCTGATACACGGAAACTATTCTGCCGCCCGAAAAATGCTTGCGCAGAAACATGCAGAACATGGGCGCGGCAATTGGGTTAGGCTTTGAAGTTTCCGTTATGTGAACGCGCGGATTCTGCGGCGAAGCGGAAAGAAGCAGCGTATGCTGTCTGCCGCCGTTTTTTACAATAAGCCGGATCTCATCGCGTTCGGGCTGATGAATTTTTTCTATTCGTCCCGATATTAACTTTTCCTCTATTTCTTTTTTCACCGCCGACATGGCGATTGCGTCAAATGGCATAGTTTTACTCCAATTTTATAAAGGCGATTTCACATCGCGGAGCATGTTGTTTTTAAGCTCCCAGAGATCCTGAGACATATCCACGTAATACTCGTGAGGATTGTCAAATCTCAGAACCTCGTCCCACATTGTGTCTATCTGCTCGGCGCAATACTTTTTGATATCCGAAAGATTCGGCTCTTCGTAGCAGAGCTTTCCGCGGTCAAAAATCTTGCAGAGCAATTTTTTTGCCGTAAAGCCCGAAACTGTTTTGCGTTTCCATGTGTGCTCGGGGTCGAAAAGCTCGTAAGGCTCATTTTCGTCTATAACCTCGTCATGAAGCGTCATAACATCGGCTATTGCTTTTCCGTTTTCACGGTCGAACAGCCTGTAAACCTGCTTAAAGCCGGGTGTTGTGATTTTTTCCACGTTTTCGGAAACCTTGATTTTGGGAATCATTTTTCCGTCTCTCCAGATTGCCGCAAGCTTGTAAACTCCGCCGAAAACCGGCTCGGATTTTGAAGTTATGAGCCTTTCGCCAACACCGAAGCTGTCAATTTGCGCGCCCTGAGCAAGAATTTCTCTTATAATATACTCGTCAAGCGAGTTTGAAATAACGATTTTGCAGTCTTTAAGACCTTCGCGGTCGAGATACTGACGGACTTTTTTTGTAAGATATGTTATATCGCCGCTGTCTATTCTCACACCCTCAAGTCTGCAGCCCATAGGTTCCAGGATTTCTCTGTGAACGCGCACGGCATTCGGAAGTCCCGATTTTAAAACGTTGTACGTGTCTATCAGAAGCGTACACGCCTTCGGGTATGCCTTGGCATATGCCGCAAACGCGTCATATTCCGAGTCAAAAAGCTGAACCCAGCTGTGCGCCATTGTGCCGAGTGCCGGGAAATTGAATTTTTTCTCCGCAATCGTGCACGCCGTGCCGACGCAGCCGCCGATATATGCCGCCCTTGCGCCGTTAATGGCGCCGCTCGGTCCCTGTGCGCGGCGCGAGCCGAATTCCATTACCGGTCTGCCGCCCGCCGCTCTTACGATTCTGTTTGATTTTGTGGCTATGAGCGACTGGTGGTTTACGGTAAGAAGAAGCATCGTTTCCACAAGCTGTGCCTGTGGCACGGGGCCTTTCACCGTAACAATCGGCTCTCCCGGGAAAATCGGCGTACCTTCCGGAATTGCATACACATCACATTCAAACTTGAAGTTTTTAAGGTAATCTAAAAACTCCTCCGAAAACATATTCTTTCCTCTGAGAAATCCGATATCTTCACTTGAGAAAGAAAGCTTTGAAAAATATTCTATAAGCTGAGAAAGCCCGGCGGCGATGGCATAACCGCCGTCGTCCGGGACTCTCCTGAAAAACATATCAAAGCACGCCTCGGTTTTTTCCGCGCCGCTTTCAAAAAATCCGTTTGCCATTGTAAACTCGTAGAAATCGGCAAGCATTGTCAGATTTCCGTCTTCTTTAACGTTCATGCATTCTCCGCCTTTCAGTCAACCTGCGAAAGAGCGTCCGAAAGCCAATATTCGGCTATGTCCATAGCCGCAAACATTCCTTCGCGCTCCGCCTTTTTTATAATTCTGTCTTTACCTCTGGAGTTTTCCTGAAGCTGTATCGTAACAGACTCCGAAACCTCCATGTCGCCAACCTTTCTGGTTGAGTTCACTATCATAAGGATAATATACGGATCTGCGGGATTGCCGTAATAAATCATGTTTCCTCTTCTCACAAGAGGTTTTTCTTTGTAATACAGTATTTTTTCCGCATTCGCTTTAGCTTTTGCCATGCCTTTCACCGTACCTTTCTTTTTAATTTTTGCCGTTTTGAAAGCGAGCGCCGTCTCGGCTTTAATTTATAAAAAACTTTTATTGTCCGCCGAGCGAAAACTCTATTTTCTCTCCGCCGTGCACCGGCGTTTGCTCGAGGCTTTTTAAAAGCTCCTCGCCGTTTATTTTTATGCTGAAACACTCTCCCTCGCCGGCAGATGTGCCGCACGCCTCGGTAACCAAAAAACCGTACTGTCCATTCTCGCCTTTTATCAGATCTGCATAATACAGCGCATCGTAAAGAAACTTTTCTTTCGTATCAAGCTCCTTTTCCTTTATCTCCCCGTTTGACAAAACGGTGATTTTAATATGCGAAACGTCCCGTTTTCGGCGGATTTCCGAGAAAGAGAACACCGCGCAGGCGATAAGCAGGAGTGCCGCAAGCGCAAAACTTACGGCAGCAGCCTTTTTATTCAAGCCTTTATTTCATCGCTTGCGGCAAGCTTAAAATCTTTAAGTTCCGTGTTTTTAAGCTCATCGGAAAGCGCAAGAATCTCTTTAATATCGTCCTTTCCGAGGCACGAAACCTCCGAAAGAAGCTGCTCGTCCGTCATATCAAGACCTTCCTGACCGAAGCTTAATGCCGCTGCGATGCCGATTTTTATGTAATCGCACGAAACACCCTGCTCTCTGCACATATTGAGAGCGCCCACAAGTCTGTCATTTTTTGCAAGCTTTCTCTTCAAGTCGTTGCCGACTCTCTGAACCGTATCTCCGAGCTGACGGTTGCGGAATCTTTGGAGCAGGTCGAGAACATGGTCGTAAACCTCCGCCGGTTTAACACCGTGGCGTGCCGAAAGCGCAAGCGCAGACTGCGTCATCGCTTTTGAAACAAGCAGCTCTATATACGGATTTTCAATTGCCTGCCAGATGTATTCATATCCGCACAGTCTGCCGAGATAAGCCGTCATTGCATGACCCATGTTGTGAATGAAAAGCTTTCTCTCGATATAATACTGAAACGGCGTGAACCAAACGGCATTTTTGATTTCGGGTCTTTCTCCCTTAACCGCAGCACTGTCAAGCGGAAGCTTGTTGTAGCGCTCAACGCACACACGCAGCGGATTGCCGTTTTGCATTTCCGGCGTCTGAACCGGAACCATTCTGCCTATGGAAGCTTCCACAAAGCCGACTTTTTCGTCAAGCTTTTTCTTTTCTTCATCGTTTAAATTTTCGGAAATAAGACCTTTAAGATACATATCCGCTCCGATAAGATTTTCACAGATAATGATATTTAAAGGCTTCTTGTCTTCGCATTTCCATCTTTTCTTAAGACCTGCCGCAATGGGTGCCGCAATGAATTTTAAAACGTTTACGCCTACGGCGGTTGCCATAACGTCCGCTTCGGCAATTGCCTCCGCCACAGCGTTTATGTCATTTCCGTCAACTCCGCACACGTTTTTAACAATCTGTTCCTCGCTTCTGTCTCCGTAAAGAATGTCAACCGGATATTCGCCTTTTTCGTTAAGCGCCGATATAACCGTTTTGTTTACGTCAACAAAGCTCACGCTGTAACCGGAAAGGCTTAAAAGCTGACCTATGAAACCTCTGCCTATATTTCCGGCTCCGTACATTACTGCTTTCATTTTTCGTGCTTCCTTTCAATTTTAAACTTTTTAAACTTTTATTTAAACTCTGTCTTAAACCTCTATCAAAACCGGCAAAATCATGGGTTTTCTCTTTGTTGTATCATAGAGATAATCTCCGAGTCTGTTTCTTATAAGATTTTTAACGCCGTTATGATCACCCGGGTTTTTGCGCAGTGCGTTTTGCAGGCAGCCCTGTACAAGCGATTTTATTTCGTCCATCAGGTCTTCCGATTCTCTGACATACACAAATCCGCGCGATATTATATCCGGTCCGCTTATTATGTTGCCCATCTCGTCCACGGCGGTAACCACAATAATTATGCCGTCCTGCCCCAGATGCTTTCTGTCACGCAGAACAACGCTTCCCACATCTCCGACGCCGTATCCGTCAACAAGTACGCGTCCCGCCGGAACCTTGTCGCATATCTGCGCCGTTTTGCCGTCCGTCTCAAGCACATCTCCTATTTCGGCAATAAAGATATTCTTTTTGTTCAGACCCGTGATTTCTCCGAGCTTTGCGTGTTTTACAAGATGCCTGTGCTCGCCGTGAACAGGCAGGAAAAATTTAGGTTTTACAAGCTTTAACATTATCTTAAGTTCTTCCGAGCAGGCATGTCCCGAAACGTGAACCTCCGAAAGGGACTCGTATATAACCTCGACCTCTTTTTTGAAAAGCTCGTTTATAAGATTAAATATAGCCTTTTCGTTGCCGGGAATCGGGCTTGAGGAAAATATTACAAGGTCTCCCTTGCCTATTTCAACCTTCCTGTGATCCGAATTTGCCATTCTCGTAAGCGCGCTCATGGGCTCTCCCTGGCTTCCGGTGGTTATTATAACAAGCTGACTCGGCTTGTAATTATTGATATCGTCAAGTTCTATAAGCGTTCCTGCCGGCATGTGAATATATCCGAGCTCACGCGCCACATCCATAACGTTAAGCATACTTCTTCCCGAAACCGCAATTTTGCGTCTGTGTTTCACGGCGGAATTTATAATCTGCTGCACTCTGTGAATATTCGACGAGAATGTTGCCACAATTATTCTGTGGTGCGGATGGTTTGAAAAAATCTCATCAAATCTTTCTCCCACCGTGCTTTCAGACATTGTAAAGCCGCGGCGTTCAACGTTTGTGCTGTCGCTCATCATAAGCAGAACGCCCTTTTTGCCGAGCTCGCCGAAGCGCGCCAGGTCTATCATTTCGCTTTCTATTGGCGTTGAATCTATTTTGAAATCACCCGTATGCACAACCGTTCCCACGGGAGTGGTTATCGCAAGACCGACAGAATCGGCAATGCTGTGGTTTGTTCTTATGAATTCAACTTTAAAGCACGAACCAAGCTTTATTGTGTTTCCGGCTTTAACGGTTTTGAGCTTGCACACGCTTAAAATTCCGTGTTCGCGGAGTTTAAGCTCAACAAGCCCCAGCGTAAGCCTTGTGCCGTATACGGGCACGTTTAAACTGCGCAGCACATAAGGCAGCGCGCCGATATGGTCTTCATGACCGTGTGTGAGAACTATTCCTTTAACTTTCTCGGCATTTTTTGTCAGATATGAAATATCCGGTATAACTATATCAACCCCCAAAAGTTCGTCATCGGGGAATGCAAGTCCGCAATCAATAACGATCATTTCGTCTCCGTACTCTATGACCGTTAAATTTTTACCTATTTCATCAAGTCCGCCGAGAGGAATAATTCTGAGTTTTTGTTTTTTTGCCAATGAAAAATCCTCCCTCATTATTGCGGGCACACTGAATCGTCTCACAGAGTTCAGCTGCGCCCTGAATTTTATTAATCTATAATATTGCAAGTATGAACGCTCGGAAATTCAAAACTTTCCGCAATACAAACCAAATCAACAATAAGTATAGCACATTTTTATACTTTTGTCAAATTTTTCTGCTTCCGTTTTATTCATGTCTGTTTCCGCATTTTTTATTTTAACATTATTTTTGTGCATATGTTGTCAAAATGTGTAAATTTTATTATAATTTTTACGCTTTTTTGTGACAAAAAATAAATTATTTGTGAATTTTTCATTTTTTTCTTGCAAAATCCGCAAAAAAAGGTTATTATAAAGGAGTATAATTATATAAATGCGCTATGGTGCTGATATAATTATAATAATGAAAAAAGAACGGAGCGGAAGTTATGGCAAATCAAATTGTTCAAAATACCATTTATCAGCTGAGCGACACACTCGGCAGCGGTCTCGGAGTAATCGACGAGTGTTATTCGATTATATCGTATGACGAAAACCGCCGCGTATCGGAAAATCTCGCTCAGATTATTTCAATCGCATCGGAGACGGACAGAGTCTTCACCTATGACGGATACACATTCCTCTGCCCTTCGTCATCACCCACCACGGACTATATTTACTATGCTCCCGGCACGGATGAGGCAGCGGCAAGAAATGTAAGCGTTCTCTCCATAGCGCTCGGCAGCTTAAAGCGCTTGCATGACGATAAGTTTGACAAGCTCAATTTCATGAAAAACGTTATACTCGACAATATTTTAACGGGAGACCTTATAATAAAAGCAAAGGATTTGCGTATACCTTACGATACGCCGAGACTTGTTTTCCTTGTTAAAACAACTAATACTTCGGATTTTTCCGCGGCGGACGTTTTGAGAAATCTTTACCCCGACCGCTCAAACGATTTTGTTATATCTCTTGACGCGAATACAATTGTACTTATAAAATCCGTTTCGAATGATATTTCTCATGATGAGTCAAACGACATTGCCAAAACAATTCTCTCTACACTCAACTCCGAGGCGCTTATCCAGGCGGTTATAGGAATAGGAACGATAGCTCCCACAATAGGCACGCTTGCAAAATCGTATAAGGACGCTTCGGTGGCGCTTGAAGTAGGCAAAGTGTTTGACACCGAGAAAAGCATTGTAGATTATGACAATCTCGGCATCGCGCGTCTTATATATCACCTGCCCACAACTCTTTGCGAAATCTTCTTAAACGAGGTGTTCAAGAAGGAATCCATAGATGTTCTGGATCAGGAAACAATATATACAATTCAGAAATTCTTTGAGAACAATCTCAACGTTTCCGAAACGTCGCGTCAGCTGTACGTTCACAGAAACACGCTTGTATACAGACTTGACAAGGTTGAGAAACTCACGGGACTTGATCTGCGCATTTTTGAGCACGCAATTGTGTTTAAGGTTGCGATGATGGTAAAGAAATACCTCGTTTCAAATCCCATTAAAATATGAACTTCAAAAAGAGGTAAATCCACATGATAGTTTTCGATAACGTAACAAAGATTTACGAAGATAACCACACCGTGGCTTTAAATGATTTGAGTTTTACCGTCGAAAAAGGCGAATTTGTCTTTCTTGTCGGTCACAGCGGTGCAGGCAAATCCTCGGTTATCCGTATGCTCCTTTGTGAGGAACGCCCCACGTCCGGAACGGTTAACGTAAACGGATTCGACATAGGCTCGCTCTCAAAGAAGGAAATCCCTGCGCTTCGCCGCAGCTTAGGCGTTGTGTTCCAGGATTTCCGCCTTCTTGAAAACAGAACGGTTTATGAAAACGTGGCGTTTGCGATGCATGTTGTCGGCGCGCCTTCAAGGCAGATACGCCGCCGCGTGCCCGAGGTTTTAAGTCTTGTTGACCTTGCGCACAAGGCAAAGGCATATCCCTGGCAGCTCTCGGGCGGCGAGCAGCAGCGCGCGGCAATTGCGCGTGCGCTTGCAAATAACCCGGCAATCCTCATTGCCGACGAGCCTACGGGAAATCTTGACATAAAACGCTCCGAAGAGGTTATGGAGATTCTTGAAAAAATAAACCGCAAAGGCACAACGGTTGTTATGGCAACTCATGCCGAAAAAATCGTAAATTCCATGCAGAAGCGCGTTATAACGCTTGACATGGGCGCACTTGTGCGCGATGAAGAGAAAGGTGGTTACCACGTTGGGATTTAGAGGATTCAGATATTATTGCAGCGAAGCGCTCAAATGCCTTTGGTTCAATAAGCTTATGGCTGCAACATCCATTATAACAATTGTGGGCTGTCTGCTTCTTTTCGGCTTCTTTCTCGTTATCGGAATAAATGTAAACTACATCACCGAGCAGATTCAGGGTCAGTGCGAAGTTCAGGCGTTTCTGCCGGTGGACGCGTCTCCCGAAACCGAAAATGCGGTTCTGGAAAAAATAAAAGCGCTTCCTAATGTGGCTTCGGTAACATTCGAATCGCGCGCGCAGGCATTTGAGGAATACAAAAACACTCTCGGAGACAATTCGGTTGTTATGGAGGGGCTGGATCCCAATACGTTTCTCCCCTCTTCATACAGAATAGTTCCGTCAGACCTGACGCAGCTTGATTCTCTTTGCGATGCACTTTCGCAAATACCCGAAATTGAGGACGTTTCAAACCACCGCGACACCGTAAATAACGTTATTTCGGTAACGTCGGTTATACGCCGCGGCTGCATAATATTCACCGTCCTTCTTGCAATTATTGCGGTGTTCATAATTTCAAACACCATAAAGCTTGACGTTCACGCAAGGCAAAAAGAAATACATATCATGAAGTATGTCGGCGCTACGGACTGGTTTATAAGATGGCCTTTTATAATAGAGGGCATAATAGTAGGACTTTTCGGTGCCATAATCTCGATTTTGCTTATTATTGCGGCATCTTCGGCAATTATGCCGTCGCTTGCAATATTCGATACCATATTCAAGCTTAAAAACATGTCGGAAACAATGCCGGCAATTTCCGGAATACTTCTTGTATTCGGCATGATTATAGGCGCTTTGGGCAGTATGTTTGCCGTAAGGAAGCATTTGCAGGTTTAATGAAAGGGGCGCATAACTTTATATGAAAAACAGACGCGAAAAAAGAAAATTTCTCTATGCGGTCCTTGCCATAGGCGCCGTAATAGTTTTTCTGGCAATATCGCTTTTGCCTCCCTTTATTTCCTCCGCAAGCGCCGCAACGCAGGCGGAGCTTAAATCAAAAATTTCGGAAAGCCAGTCGAAAAAGGCAAAGGCACAGCAGGATCTGAATAATTTAAGCAAGCAGAAAGAGGCGGTTGTTTCCGAGAAAAAGCAGCTCGACGAAGAAATTGCAAAAATAGAAGATGAGGTAAGTTCGGTAAACAGCGCCATCGCTCAAAACGAAGCACAGATAGCCGTGAAAGAAAGCGAAATTGCCGCACAGCAGCAAAAAATAGAGCTTTACGATGATGAATTCAAAACACGTGCAAGAGTTATGTACAAGCACGGTTCCACCTCTTATCTCGATGTTTTGTTCGGCGCGGACAGCTTTTCGGACTTGCTCTACAAAGTCCAGATGGTTAAAAAAGTTATAGAATACGACAAATCGGTTCTTTCCGAGATGAAAACGGCAAAACAGGCTATTGTTGACGCGAAAACGGCCATAGAGGACGAAAAAACCCAAAAGGAAATGAACCGCGAAATTCTTCAGAATAATCAGGACGCTTTGGAGTCTAAGCTCGCACAGCGTGAAGCTGTTATAAACAGCATTTCAAACGATGAAAAGAAGGCGCGGCAGCTTGTGGACGAAGCGGACGCGGAAATGGAGAAGTTCAGAAATCAGCTTGCGGCAATGTCGCAGAGCGGTCAGGCTTCTTCAAGCACCTCGAGTCAGACGGTTGTTTCAAACGGCTCGATGCAGTGGCCCTCTGCCACTTCAAAAACCATAACTTCACCCTACGGCTCGCGTTATCATCCCATACAGAAACGCACAAAGTTCCATTCGGGAATAGATATAGGCGCGTCATACGGAACGGCAGTGCTCGCCGCAGAGTCCGGCACGGTTATAAAAGCCGGCTGGAACGGAGGTTACGGCAAGTGTGTTGTTATAGACCACGGCGGCGGTGTATATACGCTTTACGGGCACAACAGTGCGCTTTCTGTAAGCGTCGGAGCCAAAGTGTCCAAAGGTCAGACGATTGCACAGGTTGGCTCAACCGGCAACTCCACAGGTCCGCATATTCATTTTGAAGTGCTTATAAACGGAAAAACAACAAATCCGCTTTCATATGTTGGATAAAAACTTCATATAATAAATATAACGGGGTGCAGCTAAAGGAAAAAATATTTTCAGCTGCACCCTGACGTTTGGAAGTTTTGAAAAACCGATATTTTATTAATTTTTAATTTCAAAGAGAGGTTTGCCATGTCAGAGAAAAAGAAAATAGTATTAACGGCAGCAGCCACATTTCTTGTAACATCGCTTCTTGTGTCGGCACTTTTTGTGTTTTTCTCGCCGAATCAGTTAAATTCCGTAAACGGCATAATAGAAAAATACTATGTAGGCGATTACGATTCGCAAAAGCTTGAAGATTATGCCGCCAAAGGCGCCGTGGCTTCACTGGGCGATGAGCACTCGTACTATATGACAAAAGATGAGCTCAGCGCCGTTATGGCGGATATAACGGGCTCCTACAAAGGTATAGGCGTTGAAGTTTACTTAAATGAAGCAAGCATGATTGAAATATCTTCGGTTTTTGCCTCCACCCCGGCATATGAAGCCGGTCTCAAATCGGGCGATATCATAGCCGGAGTTGATTCTTTGAACGCTTCCGCCGACAATTATTACGATGTTATAAGCTACATGCGAGGCACAAGCGAAGAAGGTGCTGCGCAAAACACGATGACTCTTCACATTATCCGCGACGGCTCCGCCATGGACGTGCAGATTTCGCGTTCCGACATTGAAAGGCAGACTGTATTCACAAATGACATCGGAACTCTGCGCTATATCCGCATAACGGCGTTTACGGAAACAACCGTCTCCGAGTTTGCCGCAGCAATCAAGGATTTATCGGGCGTGAGCGGAATTATTTTCGATGTGCGCGACAATCCCGGCGGTTACCTTGATGCGGTAACGAAGATGGCGGATATGCTTCTGCCCGAATGCACAATAGTGTACACAAAAGATAAATCCGGCAAAACAGAGTATTATAAGAGCGACGGCGACTGCGTCAAGCTCCCGATGGCGGTGCTGGTCAACAAAAACAGCGCTTCGGCTTCGGAAATACTCTCAGCAGCTTTAAAAGATAACGGCGCCGCAAAGCTTATAGGCACAAAGACCTACGGCAAAGGCAGCGTTCAGAGCGTGTTTCAGCTTAAACGCGGATGCGCCGTAAAGCTTACGGTTGCGTATTATTACACGCCTGCGGACGTATGCATAAACGGCATAGGCATAACGCCGGACTTTGAAGTTAATCTTTCTGAAGAAGCTTCAAAAATTCCGCTTTCAAATCTTGTCTATGAACAGGATACACAGCTTCAAAAGGCAGTTGAAATTCTTAAATAAGTGTGTAAAAATGGGCAACTCCGATCGGAGTTGCCCATTCATTATGCTTATTATATGATTTTTCCGCACATGTATTAATACAGCTTTGCACCTGCCGGAATGTGGTCATCAACCATCAGAAGATGGAGCTTTTCTTCGCCTTCTTCTTCATGAATAGCACTGAGGAGCATGCCGCAGGAATCAATGCCCATCATAGCTCTCGGCGGAAGATTTACGATAGCAATAAGAGTCTTTCCAACCAGTTCTTCAGGCTCATAAAAAGCATGAATACCGCTTAATATTGTGCGGTCCGTGCCGGTTCCGTCATCAAGAGTGAAGCGCAGAAGTTTCTTTGACTTCGGAACAGCTTCACACGCTTTAACTTTAACGGCTCTGAAGTCCGATTTGCTGAACGTTTCAAAATCAACCTGTTCTTCAAAAAGCGGCTCTATAACAACTTTTGAAAAGTCTATAACTTCTTCTTTTTCCGGCTTCTCTGAAGATTTTGCTTTTTCGCCCTTAGAGTCGGAAGCGCCGATTGTCTTAAGCGTGGGGAAAAGGAGCACATCGCGTATGGCTGCCGAGTCTGTAAGCAGCATGCACATACGGTCTATTCCGAAACCTATGCCGCCCGTGGGAGGCATACCGATTTCAAGCGCGTTCATAAAGTCTTCGTCCGTGGTGTTAGCTTCATCGTTGCCCTGAGCAAGCTGTTCTTCCTGAGCCTTGAAACGCTCTCTCTGGTCAATAGGGTCGTTAAGCTCGGAATAAGCGTTTGCCATTTCCCAGCCGTTCATAAAGAACTCGAATCTCTCAACATAGTCGGGATTATCGGGTTTTTTCTTTGTAAGCGGTGAAATCTCTATGGGGTGATCCATTACGAACACAGGCTGAATGAGGTGTTCCTCAACAAATTCTTCAAAGAACAGGTTTAATATTTCGCCTTTGCTGTGTCTTTCCTCGTATACAACGTGATGTTCGTCCGCTGCGCGGCGCGCTTCTTCAAGCGTTTTGATTTCGTTCCAGTCAACGCCCGAGTATTTTTTAACAGCGTCAACCATCGTTATGCGCTCAAACGGCTTGCCCAGATCCATTTCCGTGCCGCCGTATGTTATTTTGGTGGTACCCAAAACCTCTTGCGCAACGTGGCGGTAGAGGTTTTCCGTAAGATCCATCATGCCGTGATAATCCGTATATGCCTGATAAAGCTCCATCAAAGTAAACTCAGGATTATGGCGTGTGTCAAGTCCTTCATTTCTGAAAACTCTGCCGATTTCATAAACCCTGTCAAGTCCGCCGACAATAAGGCGTTTTAAGTAAAGCTCGAGAGAAATGCGAAGCTTTAAATCCTCACCGAGCGCATTGAAATGCGTTTCGAAAGGACGCGCCGCAGCGCCGCCCGCATTGGCAACGAGCATCGGAGTTTCAACCTCCAAAAAGTTTTGCGCATTCAAATAGTTTCTTATGGAAGAAATGATTTTCGAGCGCTTTACGAAAACGTCTTTAACGTCTCTGTTCATAATCAAATCGATATAACGCTGTCTGTAGCGCATATCCGTATTTGTCATACCGTGGAATTTTTCCGGAAGCGGTCTGAGCGATTTTGAAAGGAGCGTAACCTTGTCCGCACGCACCGAAACCTCGCCTGCCTGAGTTTTGAAAACTTCGCCTTCGGCACCTACGATATCGCCGATATCGTACTTTTTGAATATTGCGTATTCATCGTCTCCGAGCAAATCTCTCTTTACAAAAAGCTGAATCTGTCCGTCAAAATCCTGAACATGCACAAACGCAACCTTACCCATGCCGCGCTTGGACATAATACGTCCGGCAACGGAAACGCGTTTTCCCTCAAGTTCTTCAAAGTTATCTTTAATTTCCGCCGATGTATGCGTCTGGTTGTATTTTGTTATTTCAAAAGGATTTCTGCCGTTTTGTACGAGTTCGGCAAGCTTTTCCCTTCTGATTTTCAATATTTCATTCATGTTTTCCGCACCGTTTGCCTGAGGCGCGGGCTTGTTTCCAGCCATTTGGTTCAACTCCCGATTCTATAGATATTTATAATGTATATAATATCATAAAAGGGCAAATTTGTCAATCACTTTGCAAAATATCTGCTTTTTGCGGCTCTTTAAGAGCGGCTTTGACGAAAATTTATTTATTTTTTGATAAAATCTATTGAAATTACAGTGGTAAATGTGGTAAAATAATATTGAAATATTGAAATTCAAAGAGGTGTTTGATGTGAAAAAAGCAAAACTCAGACTTTTATCCCTGGCGCTTGCTGCAGCCGTCTTGTTTTCATGCGGCATAACGGCTTATGCGGAAACACTGCGCGGAATGTGCGAAAAGCTTCACCTGCCGAAAACGTATGATATAAGCGTGCCTGCCGATATTGAAGTACGCAAATCATCCGATTCGGAGTATTCGGACGGGCCCATAATCGTAAAAACCAGAACCGAATCGGCGCTTCCGACGTTTGATTTTAAGGCATATGTTGATATGTCTGTGGTCAGAACCAAATTCAAAAAAATAGTAACCCTTGCAAGACTTGCGGCAGCCGGTGATGCCACAATCCTCTCCGAGATTGACGCGGCTCCCGTGCGCGGCGGATTTACGGTTTCCGTGCAGTATCCGGCAACCATCACTCTGCCCGATGCCGTAGTAAGCGGAAACTCAATGGCAGGCTTTAATACCGAAGCCTCCGTGCTTTACAAAGAAGTTTCCAGAAGTAATTCAAAAGGCGCAAACTGGAGTACACTTTCAATTGACATAGCTGTAAAAAGCCCTGACAACACAAAAGATTATGTAACTCTCAAGGATCTTGAGGACAACCTCGAGACATATCTTTGCGACCTTACTCTTTCATGCAATGACGTTACGGTCAGCAAATTCGGAACATACAAATTCTTCGGTGATTTTAAAGGAACAACCACGCTCGGTGCGGATGACGCAGGCGAAAATGCAATTTCCGAAATAAAATATAATTCCGTTCAGATGGGCAACGGTCATGACACGGAAAACGGACTCAGCGCAACGGTTTCCGCAGTGAAGAAAACAAGCTCCTCCGGAAGCTCTTCGGGCGGTACGGTTGTCGGTCCCTCAAAAAAAGATATAACGCTTGCTTTTGACGTTGCCGGCTCCACAACCGTGATAGAACCCATAACCTCCGAAAACGGCAAAATCACACTGGACCTCAGCACAATAAGTTCCCCGGCAAAAGAAGGCTATGTTTTTGACGGCTGGTATTATGACAAGGAGTGCACGAAAAAAGCCGACGGCACAATCGAAGTTACAAAAGACACGGTGCTTTACGCCAAATGGAAAAACGCCGTAACCCCTTCGGAATTTACAACGGAGCACAAAGCGTATATCACAGGTTATCCGGACGGAACCGTACGACCCTCAAATGAAATTACAAGAGAAGAAATTGCGGCAATACTCTTCAGGCTTCTCAATGATGAAAAACGCAAGGAAATCTACTCGGAAGAAAACAGCTTTTCGGACATGGAAAATGACAGATGGTCCTCTGTGGCTGTTTCCACAATGGTTCGCGGCGGATATATAAAAGGCTATGAAGACGGAACTTTCAGACCTTCAAATCCCATAACACGCGCTGAGCTTGCAACAATTATTTCAAAATTTGTAAACCCCGAAACAAATAATTCTTACGATTTCCGCGACACGGACGGTCACTGGGCAGAGCTTTATATCGGCGCTGCCGTAAATTCCGGTCTGCTCTCGGGCTATGAAGACGGAACTTTCAGACCCGACAACCGTATCACAAGAGCGGAAGCCGTAACGATTATTAACAGAATGCTTGTCCGTGCCGTTGACAAGGACGGTATCTTAAAGGACTGCAAACAGTTCCCCGACAACACCGTCTCGGGCTGGTATTATTACGCAATCCTTGAAGCGGCAAATACTCATAAATATGAGCGTGCGGCAGGCGAAATAAACGAAACATGGACTGAACTTGCAAAGGCTGCAAATTAAAATTTTTAAATAAAAGCCTCAGGGGGTGTATCGAAACGGTTTCGTTTTGATACACCCTTTTCTTTAACTTTACATATTACAGGAGACTTAAATGATTGGATTAGGTACATTAATAAACAGTGCCGGTATAATAAGCCGGCGGAATTTTAGGCCATTTTACGGGCAGATTATTTAGCCGGGAGCAGCAAGATTCTTTAATCAAAACATGCGGAATAAGCGTTATATTTATAGCCGTTGCCGGCGGTGCTTATTGCAATAGCTGCGGCATATCTGCCGTGGTTTTAATCCAACGAATATTCTTTACGCGAAGACAAAAAACGACTCGCCGCCGCATCATGCGGCAACGAGCCGTTCTTTAAATAATATTAATCGATATTAATTTTTCTTGATGAATCAAGTTTTTTCTGATTCTTCTTCGGCAGAACAACGGTCAGCACACCGGATGTATATTTTGCTTTTACATCTTCGGGAGCAACATCACCTACATAAAAACTCCTTGTGCAAACGCCTGTGTAACGTTCTTTTCTTAAAACCTTGCCTTTCTTGTCTTCCTCGTTTTTGTCGAGACCCTTTTCGGCGCTGATTGTGAGATAACCGTCTTTCACATCAAGATTAATCTCGTCTTTCTTAAATCCCGGCAGGTCAACAACGATTTCATACGTATCATCTTTTTCGTGAATATCGGTCTTCATCAAATTTCTTCCGTGCTTTCCGTACAGCGGATTGTGCGCTCCGAAGAAACCTCCGTCAAAGAAATCATCAAACATATTTTCTCCAAAAATACTTGGTAACATAAGTCATTCCTCCATTTATTATATAATATTTTCTATATAAATCTTGTGCTGCGCTCAGCACGCATCACAGGATATTTGCTGTTTGATATCTATTATTTATTTACCCATCGGTCTCACTCTCTTTCCTATCTTTTAATTATATTATACAACTTTTTATTGAAAAAACAATAATCTTGTGGTACAATAAATATGTGTTATATTGTGCTGTCAGCACAATACAAAAAACCAAAGAAGGAGTGTTGCCGATGAACGAACCTAATTTAGAAAACTGCAGCATTCAAACACTTATAAAAGAGTTTTTTGAACAGGATGATATAAAAAAACTTGCCGAATACACGGGAATTTTGCTTGACTGTCCGCTTCTGATAATAGACGAAACACTTCATGTTGCCGCACATTTCAGCCCGCCGGACTTTTCCGACAAGCTTTTCGATGATGCGGTTTCCTGCGGTATGATTACATATGAAATCGGTGCAATAATAAGCAAAAACGCTGCCCTTTGCACCGGGGAACCCGAATATATTAAATTGGATGAAAGTATCTATAAAAGACGTTTTGCACCGCTTAGCAGCACAGGTGTACGGCTCGGATATTTAATCTGCGTTGATACAGACGGGCATTTACAGAAAATTCCGCAGGATATTTGGAAAAAAATCGAAATAATTCTTTCCAAACAGTTACTGTCTCTTATACACATCTCCGAGCCCA